>Ga0209448_10000018_pt1 | contig 62985 bp, 56 predicted proteins | sample BogFormECP14_OM2_FD_188245 | JGI IMG/M metagenome (GOLD analysis project Ga0209448, IMG submission 188245) | Bog forest soil microbial communities from Calvert Island, British Columbia, Canada - ECP14_OM2 (SPAdes) (version 2) | ecosystem: Environmental > Aquatic > Freshwater > Wetlands > Bog ... | reverse complement strand
CACCCAGCCTGCACTATAATCAAGTTTGTAGGCAGCCGGACCGGACGGTCGCTCGTCGCAAGACGGGAGGAAAGTCCGAACTCCGCAGAGCAGTGTGCCGGATAACGTCCGGGACGGCCGGTTCAAGCCGGTTGGACGGAAAGTGCCACAGAAAACATACCGCCCGGGCCGCAAGGCTCAGGTAAGGGTGAAAAGGTGCGGTAAGAGCGCACCGCCGGCGCAGTAATGCGTCGGGCAGGGCAAACCCCACACGGAGCAAGACCAAATAGGGAGGGATTTCAGCTTCGGCTGGACGCGTGCCGGCTCGGTGCGCCACAACCTCCGGGTAGGTCGCTTGAGCCCCGCAGTAATGCGTGGCCCAGAGGAATGACCGTCCCGCCGCAAGGCGGACAGAATTCGGCTTACAGGTCCGGCTGCCACAACATCCGTGCATCTCCCGTGAAGCTCTCGCCCCACAATCACTAAGCCGGTGTCCACAGGCCGCTGGTCGGACTAAGACTTGTGACCTACGGGATCACGCGGAATATCTTGTTGCTCTGCAAGCTGCCGTTCAACGTCGTGATGGTCACAAAGCCCGTAGTCGCTCCGCTGGGAACTTTAGCCGTCAAGTAAGTGCCGGATTTCACACTCCGTGTGGCGAGAGTTCCGTTGAAGGAAACCGTGGTTGACTTTGTGAAACCTTGCCCCAGGAACTCAATGGTTTTTCCTACTTTGCCGGAGTAGGTCACCGCTTCCACGAACGGGCTTAAGCCCGGGACAGACAGGTCGAAGACCGTGCCACAGCCGGAAGAGCCCTGAATGAGGTTACAGCTGGTATCGGCGCCCCCTACGATCGTTGCGCCGTAGAGGTTTCCGTCGGTGCCTTGGATCAGCCCCGCTAAGGGGTAGTCGCCGTCAGTGCAATTCAGTTGCGCGCAAAAAGTGTACGGTGTCGTCACTGTACCCTCCGGCGTGATTGCGAAGACGGTGCCGAATTGCCGGTACACTGTGCCGTAGAAATTTCCATCGGCGGCTTGCACCAACCCCGCGTAGGCGTACTGCCCGACAACACCCAGCGTCGTCAGCGTACCGTCGGGCGTCATTTGAAAGACAGTGCCACTGCGAGCCGCTGTTCCGTAAAAGTTCCCGTCGTCGCCTTGCACCAGCGCGCCGGCGGGGGAACCGCCGACCGTGGCCAGCGTCGTGGATTTGCCTTTCGGCGTGATCTTGTAGACTGTCCCACCCCCAAAGCCAGCCCCGCCCACGAATGTCGTCCCGTAGAAGTTCCCATCCGTGGCTTGAATCGGCGGGCTCATCGGCGCGCCGCCGTCCGTGCAGCTGGGTTGCGAGCAGAAGTTGTAAAGCGTGGTCAGCGTCCCGTTTCGCGTCATTTTGAAGAACGTGCCGGCGTTGTTGGCACCGCCTTCCTGCGCGGTCCCATAAAAGTCCCCGTCAGTGCCTTGCACGACCCCGTTCGGAAACGAGCCGTCCGCGCCCTTAAAGTTGTGCAGGGTAGTCAGCGCGCCCCCTGGGGTGACTTTGAAGACCGTGCCACAGGTCTGGCCGGGGTTGTTGTTGCAGCCAGAATAAAGGCCGCCCCCCTGGGTTGCCCCGTAGAAGTTGCCGTCGGTGGCCAGAAAGAGCGGGCCGCCGCCCAAGGGAGTTCGGGCGCCGTCGGTACAGCCAGGCTGGGAACAGAAGTTGTAAAGCGTCGTCAGCGTGTCGGTTGTGAGATCTAATTTGAAGACCGTCCCAGCGCTGTTGAGACCGCCCGCACCAGTCATCCCGTAGAGGTTCCCATCCCTACCCTGGGCCAGGGCTACATCGGGTTCAGCGCCGTCCGCAAAGTTAAAACTTGCCGGTGTGGTGAGGGTTTGCGCATGTGAAGAAATCGCCGGCGCGGCGCAGAGTAGAAAGACGATTATTTGCCCCCGTACAAATCTCAACAGCCCGCAGGTCCGTAGTGTTCTCATGAAACCCTCGTTGTGGTAGGCCACCTTCATTTCCCCGTCCCCTTCACCGACACCGTCTGCGGGCTGTTGTTGGCGCTGTCGGACAACGTCAGGGTCGCGGTGCGCGTGCCCGTCGCTGCGGGTGTAAACGTGACTGAGATGGTGCACGTGCCCTTGGCCGGCACGCTCCCGTCGCAAGAGTCTGTTTCGGCGAAATCTCCCGGGTTGGCGCCTGTGAACGCAATACTGTTTATGGTGAGCTTGGTCGTGAGATTATTGTGAAGCGTCACTTTTTTAGCCGCGCTTGTCGTCCCCACCGTTTGCAGTGCGAATGTCAGCGAGCTTGGAGACACCCCCGCCTGCACCAGGCCCTTGCCGGTCAGCGGTACGTTTTGCGGGCTGTCCGCGGCATTGTCTGTCAGGGTGAGGCTTGCGCTTCGGGAGCCGATCTGGCTCGGCGCAAAAGTAACGCTGATGGTGCATTTCTTTCCGGGCGCCAGACTCGCAGGGCAATTGTTGGTCTGCGCAAAGTCTCCCGCATTCGTGCCGGTGATCGCGATGTTCGAGATTGTCAGATTTGCCGTGCCCGAGCTCGTGAGCGTAACTTTTTTCGCCGCGCTCGTCGTGTCGATCGCCTCATTCCCGAAAGACAGCGAAGTTGGCGATAAGCTTGCCGAGGCCACCGTCGTAGGGGTAAGCAAGTAGCCATGAAACACGTTGTTGGCGTCCGCGTAGACTCCCGTGATGGCTGAGGAGTCGTTGATGCTCGCGCCGACAGTTCCCTGAAACATGCCTGAGCCTCCCGCGCCCGGAGCGTCGAAGCTCGTGATCGTGGCGTCAGTGGCGCGCTGGAACCCGTGAAACACCCCGTTGGCATCCTGGTAGACTCCCGCGATCACTCCCCCCGTGTTGATGCTTCCGGCGACAGTTCCGAACGTGCCCGCGCCTCCTGCCGCCGGAACGTCGAACTCGCTGATCGTACTGTCGGTGGTGCGAACGAAGCCGTGAATGGCAAAGTTCGGGTCCGCCCAGCTGCCGGCGATCACTCCACCCGCGTTGATGCTGACGGCCATCGTTCCTTGAAATTTAAGCCCCTTAACCTGCCCCGGGTTTGTGCCAGCCCCGGGAGCGTCAATAACAGTGAACGTGTCATTGGTGAAACGTGCGAAGCCATGGCTCACGTAATTGGCATCCCGGTAGTATCCCGTGATGGTCCCCGTCGTGTTTATGCTGAGGGGCTCGGTACCCTGAGCGTAGCCGGTGCCTGCGCCCGGAGCGTCGAAAGTGCTGATTGTGCCGCCGGCGGTTCTCACGAAGCCGTGATACACCAAGCTCGGGTCTCGGTACATTCCGGTGATCGTCCCGGCCGTGTTTATGCTCATGGGGATGGTCCCCGCATCCAGAGCCAGGTTCGCGCCCGGGGCGTCGAATTCGGTGAACGTGCCGTCGGCAGCGCGCACGAAGCCGTGATACACGCTTTTTGTGTCATCGACCATCCCCGTAATCACTCCTCCCGAATTGATGCTGATGGGGAAGGTTCCCTCGTTCTTGCCCGTGCCCGCGCCGGGAGCGTCGAAAAGGGTAACCGTGCCGTCGGCGGCGCGCACGAACCCGTGAGCTACATTGCCACTGCCTGCGAGGACGCAGAATCCCGCAATGATCCCCGCCTTGTTGATGCTGATGCCGCCCGTGCCCTGAAGGGCGGCCGTGCCTGCGCCAGGGCAGTCAAAGGCGGTGAAGGTGGGCCCGCTGCTATTCGCCGCTTCTAGGGAACCGTCCCTTTTGGCGGCTCGGTTCTGTTGCGGAACCATGAGCAGAAGAGAAAGCGTAAGCATCGTTGCCTCGGCCAGTTTAGTCATTTCTCCGCCTCCGACGCCCTTCAGGGAGCCTAACTTAGCATGGGATAACACTTATCCCAGAGGCACTGAGCGAAAATGATATGAAGTTGGTATCAAATCGGGGCCGATTGCAGGGTATTTCTGAAGTAATACCCAGTTGGGTACGGATTTAGGGAACCAGCTTACCAACTGGAACGAACTCCGATTTGCATCCCACCAGGCATCGGACTTTTTGGAACGCTCCCTGTTCTTCCGCACTAAGGGGGTGCGCATCGTTGCCGCTCTGATAAAACCGCGCATGGGCGCTGCGAAATTCGTCACTCCCGGCATAAGCCGCAATCAGACGAAAGTTCTTGTCGAATTCGTAATAAATGCGGCAACCCGGCGGGGTGATGCACTCCGTCACCGAAAGTCGAATGCTGCCACGTTCTACTGTGGGCTCCGTGGCCCAATTGAACTGGAACAATGTTTTATTCAAATCGCTCCGTGGAAACAACAGGCGCAACCTCTCCTGGGCGACCCCCATGCCGTGGATTTGAACGTCAGGCCGCTCCTCGGTGGAAGCGCCAAACACGCGGTCGGGATCAAGCACCACCAATGTCGCTTGGTGGTCATACTCGCTCACTCCCGCGGCAACGATCTCCTCTCTGCCATCGCCATCCAGGTCGGCCAAAATCATGTAAGTTAGGGCGCCAGAATGCCAATATTCCGAGACGGTTTTGCCATTGGCCTCCAGAAGCGCGATCTGACTGGGCCACCAGATATTATGGATGCTCGAAACGACGATTCGGAGAGGTCGCTTATCCGTTGCCTTCAGTACGCCAAGGGCCGCAGTTCTGAACGTCGCCGGACTCCCATTGAGTTCCGGCAGCTCCCTCCCGGGAATCCAGCGCCATTTCTCTTTCCCGCGATCGGAGTAGCAGATCAGCGTGGACGAGTGCGACTGCTGGTTGGCGGGGGTATAAAGGAAAAGAACACTCGTATGACCTTTGCCCTCCAGGTCCCCGAACCAGAGACGTGAACCTAGGCTCTTCTCGAAGTACCAGTCGCTCGTGAATCCCTCGGGAAAGACCTTTCTCCAAAGCTCCTTTCCCTCCGCATTCATAATCGTAAGCGTCGTAGCGTCCAGCCGCCCCGACTGAGGCAGATCATCCGCCCCCAGCACTCGCATGGAGATGTAACCCACAATGCCAATCGCAGCTATCGCGGCTGCCACCCTTAGGCCCCTGCGGGCGCTCACCTGCGGAATGGACCGCTGATCCTCGTTTGCAAGTCGCGATCCGGCGGTTTCCTCTTCGCGAGGTGTCGCTGCTATCCACCGCTTTTCTTGCGTACCATCGGCAGCGGGTACCGAACGATTGGGAAGGCTAATGACGATGGGGTCGGTCTTACCTTCCCCGTTGTAATAGGATTCCAGCGCACGGCGAAGCCGATTCATCTCGGTTGCTACATCTGCCGATCCCTTTGTCTTGGTCTCCTCTGGCCACAGTTCCCTGATCACCCGGTCAGGCTTCAGAGTGGTCTGCAAATCCATGTTGTTAAACAGAACTTCCAGCAGCTTCCTGAGCTGGCTCTTGCTTGCGAAGCTCTGGCTGCGCAGAATTCTATCGATCTGGTCGCTGATGGCGGTGCGATCCATAGCCGACGAACTTCACAGTATCAAGCGATAGTATCGCGCAAAGGTTAACTAAAAGACTAACTAGTAGATGGCATGTTCTGCCCGCGTGCTCACGATCTTGCCCTTCTCAACCGAGAGAGAATAAGCCGTTCCGCCATCGCCTGTCCACGATGCCAGGTCAAAGTGCCCACCCGCCGGAACCCTGTAGACGCTGATCCCCTGAAAAGTAAGCGGCTCACCCTGCTTGCAAGTCTTGGGCCTCTGCGTGGGCCGAAGAAAATACGCGCCTCTCCCGCTTCCCACCACCGTTCCCTTGCCATCCGGCTCCACCAGCACCGCCGATTTCTCGTCGATCGCAACTTCACGCGGAGACTCCGACCATCCATCTTGCATAATGCGAGCCAGAAAGCCCAGAGTGCGGCCCATGCGGTCCCGCGTCGCGAAATGCGAATCGGTCAACAGGTTCGCCAGGTGCGGAATCTTCAGAAATCCCCGAATCAGCGTTACCCGCTCGAAGTAGGGATTGGGCAGAACATCGATGGAAGCAAGGTCGTTGCCGTCGGGTTTATCTCCAAGAGCGCCGTAGACAAATTCCCCCTGCACCGCGAGGCCCGCGCTGGTGCCGCCGATCGGCTTGCCGGCGGCAACATTCGCGTTGATCGCGTCCTCGACCGGAGTGCCTTTCCAGGCGCGAATGTAGTGGCCCTGATCGCCGCCAGAAATAAATACCACTTCCGCTTGGCGAATAATCTCAGCCACGGCTGGATCCTGCGCGGCATGGCGATCGGGAATAACCAGCGTTGCCACCGAGTTTAGCTTGCACAGCCCGTTGACGTACGAGCTGTAGTCGTCGTCCCCGCTCGCACGCAGGATCAGGAAGTCACCGCCGTTGCCCTTCTGGCAAAGCCAGCGAAATGCTTCGTCAAGATCGCTGCCGCCGCCCATCATGGCCGTCCCGGCAGCGGGCTGAGTCCGGATATCGTTTTTGTTCCCGATGCGAAAGTATTGGTAGGACGCGGCGTGGGCGAAACTCGCTGCCAGCAATAGGGTAAGCACGGAAAAAGATCGTTGAAATGCGTTCATTTCCCCGATCACTATACCTCACGCTCGCAGTCGTACTTGTCGGGGTTAGTACACTATCCGCTGGAGAAGCGAGGCACTGGGTGGTCCAACATGTCTTCTGAAACCGGCGACCGGCAGATTCGCCCTGAACCTGTTCGCTCTGAACCAGGTCTTTGCGGGGACTGTCGGCATGCGCGACGGATCGAGTCCGACCGCGGATCGATCTTCTTCATGTGTGAACTTTCGTTTGAGGACTCGCGCTTTGCAAAGTATCCGCGCCTGCCCGTACTGGTTTGTAGCGGTTATCTCCCGAAGTAGTCGCTTTGCCAGCCGTGCCGATCGACCCTATAATTGAAGGTTGAGACGAGTCCGCGGCGCCGACCGTATCCCTGACTCGGGCTTTTACACGATCACTTCACCAAACACCAAGGAGAACTCTATGTCCGCACCCAGCCGTCGTCCGGAAATTCGTCGCCGCCGCACCCGCGCAGAAAAAGTCGCTAAGCTTCGCAAGCGCCTCGCCGCTGCGTCTGCTTCCACTGACAAAGACCGCCTCACCGCCAAACTCCATCGCGTCGGATTGGTTTCTCCGGGAAATCCGCTGATCAAGACCGCGTAGCTGAGTCGAAATCTAGAATTCCACCGTCACGAATCTCGCCGGACTCTTCCCCACATTCGTCAAGGTGTGGGTATAGTTCCCCGGCAACCATTTAATATCGCCGGCTTTGAATTTTCCGGGCATCGGGCCCATGCCGTCGACGTCGCTCCGTATATCAAGATCGGTGACCGCAACCAGCAGATGCGGGCCGTCGTGATGGTGGCTGGGCATGACGGCGTCCGGTTCGAGATTGACCTCGGTTACGCGCACTCCATCCTTCACGAAAAGAATCTTGCTGCGGCCCCCCGGGAACGTCTTTTCTCCGCTATCCTCCGCCCAATGCGACGGCGTCTGCCGCAATTTTTCATCCTGCACCAACTCAATCGTCACGTTGCGAAACGGCTGGTCGGAGAGATTTCTAGCGATGTGAGCAAAATTGCCCGGCGCAAACCGGGTATCGCCATCCGCAAACTTGACCTCCACCGGCGTCTTGCCCTCGACTTCATTGGAGATGTGAGCATCCCCGATGGTGACGTAGACATAGTCGTGGCGATGGCGATGCATCAGCGTCGCGGCATGGGGCGCGGCCTCGACCTTGAACGCGCGTATATATTCGTTTTCTATGGCCAAGTGGTGAGAGGGTTCAGCGGTTATCTCGACTTCGGGCGCGGTCTGTGCCGCCAGTAATGCAATCAGAAGAAGTGGAAGAAAGAACAGTGAGCGCTTCATGGCCGGAGATTGTAGCACCGCTGGAACTATCGCGGTGCAAAGCATCTGCGAGACGGTCGAGAGCGGCTGTCCCCACTTGGATCTAGCCGGAGTACACCATCTTCCCGCCGACAATGGTCGCAACCACTTTCCCCGTCAGCTGCCATCCATCGAAGGGTGTGTTCTTCGACTTCGAGAGTGACTTGGCGGCGGCGAAGGCCCACTTCTTCTTCGGATCGAACACGGTAACGTCGGCGACCGAGCCGCGGACCAGCGAACCCCGCCCGCGAAAATCGAGACAGCGCGCCGGACCGGCGGTGAAAAGTTCCACAATGCGGGTAAGCGAGATGCGCTTCTCGCGATGCAGCCGGGTGATCGCCAGCGCCAGCGCGGTTTCAAGTCCAGTGATGCCGAACGCGGCACGCTCGAATTCCATCTCCTTTTCGTGGGCGGCGTGGGGAGCGTGATCGGTGGCGATAGCGTCCACCGTGCCGTCCGCGAGCGCGGCCAGGATGGCTTCGCGATCCGAGACCGAGCGCAACGGGGGATTCATTTTGTAATTGCTGTCGTAGTCCCTCATGTCCTCGTCGGTCAGCGTGAAATGATGCGGCGTAACTTCAAAAGTCACGCGCGCTTTCGCTCGTTTGCCACGGCGCACGCTCTTCAGCGCGTCCGCCGTGGAAAGATGGGCGACATGCAGGCGAGCATTGGGAATTTGCATAGCGAGCTGCACGTCACGCTCAACGATCGACGCTTCGGCAGCCGCCGTCATGCCGCGCAACCCAAGCCGGAACGAACGCGCGCCCGCGTGCATGGAGCAATTCTCGGTCATGCGAGTGTCTTCGGCATGTTGCACCACCGGGAAATTCAGCTCCCCTCCCAGGACCAGGGCCTCGCGCATGATGCCGTCATCGAGAATGGGCTTGCCGTCGTCGGTGACCGCGATTGCTCCGGCGGAGTGCAGCGCGCGAAAGTCGGTGAGCGTGACGCCCTTGCTCGCGCGGGTCGCGGCAGCGATCGCAAAAACATTGATCACCGCGCCGCGTTCGGGCTGGCGCAACCACTCGATCCACTCGGCCGAATCGACCACTGGAACCGTGTTGGGCATGGTGCAGACAGAAGTAAAGCCGCCAGCAGCCGCGGCGGCCGTGCCCGTCGCGATCGTCTCTTTGTGCGTCTGGCCGGGCTCGCGCAGGTGAACGTGCAGATCAATGAAGCCCGGCGCGACGATCAGTCCGCGGGCATCGAATTTCTCGTCCGCGCTCCCCTTGATCTTGTTGGGAGCAGCAACTTCGGCCACACGGCCATCTTTCAGCAGCACGTCCATGGCGGCGTCGATGCGAGCTGCCGGGTCGATGAGCTGGCCGCCCTTGATCAGAAGACTGCTTGTGGAGCGTGAAGTCACGTCTCTCCTTGAGTTCTTCACCACAGTTCCTCACCACAATGACTTGATTTTCTCTGTGTCTCTGTGTCTCTGTGGTGAACGGTTTTTCATCGCATCTTTCCCATCGCCCGCGCAAGAATCGCCATGCGCGTGGGCACGCCGTTGCGCACTTCCTCCAGGATGCGCGCCTGAGCGCCGTCGGCAACTTCGCTGGTCAGTTCCAGACCACGAATGATTGGACCGGGATGCATCACGATCGCATCTTTCTTCGCCATCTTCAACCGGCCCGCGGTCATCTGGTAGCGCGCAATGTATTCCGGCAGATCGATCTTCAGCCCCGAGAGGCGCTCTTTCTGCACGCGCAGCAGCATAACCACGTCCGTGCCGCGCAGGGCGTCTTCAATGTGGCGGGTCACGCGCACGCCGGGCGCCAGCGTCGTCGCGATGTCCGGCACCAGTTCCGCCGGACCGCAAAGAATAATCTTCACGCCGAATTTGCTTAGCAGGTGGCACGCCGACCGCGCCACGCGGCTGTGAAAGATGTCGCCGACAATCGAGATCTGCAGGCCTTTGAAAGTCTTCTTGTTGCGCAGAACTGTGTAAGCATCGAGCAGCGCCTGCGAGGGATGCTCGTGCAGTCCATCCCCGGCGTTAATGATGGGCACGTCGACGTGCTGCGCCATGATGTAGGGCGCGCCCGCGTTGGGGTGGCGGATGACGATGATGTCGGCGCCGACGGCGCGCACCGTGTATCCCGTGTCCAGCAGCGATTCGCCTTTCTCAATACTGGAGCCCATCGCCTGAATGAGAACGGTGTGAGCGCCCAGCGACTTGGCCGCGATTTCAAACGAGCTGCGGGTGCGAGTGGAAGCCTCGTAGAAAAGAAGAAGTACCCGCTTGCCCTTGAGTAGCGGCCGAGGCTTGTCGGGATTCATACGCCGGGCAAACTTTAGAAGTCTCAGGATCTCGGCTGCTTCCAGGTGCTCGATACCGAGCAGGGAACCGCGCGCTGGATTCATAGTCAATTTGTGATTTCCGATTTGTAATTTGTGATTTAAGAACTGCGCATTTCAATCACAAATTACAAATCGCAAATTACAAATTGACCTGCTGCTTTTCCATGAGCAGGACTTTCTCCGCGTCATCCACCTCGCGAAGTTTGACCTCGATAATCTGATTTTCCGTGGTCTGCACCGTTCGTCCAATGAAGGCCGCCTCAATCGGTAACTCGCGATGGCCGCGATCGATCAATACGCACAACTGCAAGCGCCGGGGACGGCCCGAGCGAAACAGCGCGTCCATGGCGGCGCGGGTGGTGCGTCCGGTGTAGAGCACGTCGTCAACCAGCACCACCGACTTATCGGTGATGGGAATTTCCAACTCCGTTTTCTGTACCACGGGCTTGGAATCGAGAGTAGAAAGGTCGTCGCGATAAAGGGTAATGTCCAGCGTGCCGAGCAGCACCGGCTTCTTTTCGATGCGCTGAATGATTTTCGCCAGCCGCTCCGCCAGCGGAACTCCACGGCGCCGGATTCCGACCAGGGCTAGATCTTCGACCCCGTTATTTTTCTCCAGAATTTCATGCGCCAGCCGGATCAAGGTGCGCTCCACCTCCGATGCCGACATGAGCTGCGCTTTCTGGTGGATTTCGACGGGACGTCCTGGCGCGTGTGAACCCATAAACGCTGCATCATACGCGTGCGGAAAGATGAGAGCAAGGCCGAGCCTGAAACCCGCATCGCTGGCAATCGAAATTAGTCGCGGGGATTGCGCGGACGAAGAAACAACGACGCCAGCGCACCCCCGATTGAGGCCGGCACTACCGTGAAAAAAAAGGCGATCGCCTGCCCCGACGGAGTGAACACGCTGCGAATACTGGCTTGAATTCTAGGGTCGGATGCGCTCACTCCGAGTCTTTGATACATTGCCATCATCATATCGATGCATTGCTGTTGGGCATGAAGCGCGACAACCGCAATGGCTAACAGTGCGCCGATGGCGAATACGACGACTCCCGCTGCTCCCCCAAGGCGTGCCCCGAGGGCAGGAGGAAGAGTCAACCTGCTCTTGCGGCGGTAGAAAAAAACGGCCAGTGCACCGACCAGCGCGATGCCGATAAATGGGATCGCCCCGATGAAAACGCCAAGCATGCCAGCCTTGAGCGCGGCACGAACGGCGATTCTACTGTCCATCGTGCTTCCGGCCGTCATCATTACGGCCGTCACGCTTGGGCGATCAAAATGCCCGCTCTGCGGAGTCTCCGGAGTAAGCTCATCCGGCGCGGGATTGAAGCTCGCCGTGATTTCAGCATCCGGAACCGCCATCTGCACGTGGATTTGAGGAGCGCGGCATTGCGGACAAAACGGCCGCCCGTCTTCGACCGCGGTTCCACATTGTTGGCAAGCGTGCTCCACGTCTTTGAAGCTAGCGTACAACCAACCGGAGAGCAAGGCACGGCAAGGCATCGGGTCATCTTTACCCGGCTGCACTCCCGATCATCCGATGTTCTTAGATCGTGTCGTCCTTGCCCGTGTGGATGCGAACACAAACCAGTGCAAAGCGGGATCCCTGGCTGTTGGGTTTAACGGAAACGATGTGCTGGTTTCCCTCGGTTCCAACTTTCAACTCCACCGAGTCTCCGTTGCCGTTACTGCCGCACGACACCGGCTTCGATAAGTCATCCTTGCTGTCGAAGTCCTTGTGGCCGTCGTTCCAGGCTCCGTGACACTGGATGGGCTTGCCATATTTCGGCAGCTCCTTGCTGTAATAGGCGATGACCTTGTCGGGAGCGTCGTCGGAGATGAACTCCGCCGCTACCACTTTTAGCGAGAACCCCGGCATCTTAAGGTTTACGTTGGCGCTCTTCTTGTCGTCGCCGTTGTCTTTCGGGGCAGGCTTCGCGCCGGGATAAAGCGTCAGCCCAGCGTCGCGGATATCGGCTTCCTCGCTGACGTGCAAATCACCGACGGGAGACTTTATGTCGACGTGCTTCTCGCCATCTTTGGCGTTGTCGTTCGTCTGGATGCTGCAAGCCGGAAGTACGCACAGGGCGGCAACCAGCGCACCCAGGGAAAGTCTTGCGCTAACGTTACGGCTGAACATTCTGCGGTTGAACATTCTATTGCTGAACATGGGAGGAACCTCCTGAGCCCGGCTGGGCCGAACTGGGTCGGGCCGGGCGTTCCAGACCTTCGCCTCGGGACGCGATGCCCGGTATCGTAACCGGCAGATGACCGCTGATCGGCATCTCGCCGAAGATCGCCTTGACGGCGGCTGTTTCCGAAACGGTTACATTGGAGAACGCGCACACATAATTCTCGATGGCGGGGAAATCCTGCACCACGTAAGGATTGCCCATGGCAAGTACGACCGTGCGATCGGCGGCGCGATCGAGGATTGCCGTGAGTAGAGATCCGGTGGCACTGTCCATGGCAACGGTATTCGTCAAACCTCCGCCGGAGGCGCGCAGGGCCCTGCCAGCGTTTGGAACCACATACACCGCGGCGATCACGTGCCCTGCTGCTTCCACCGCTTCCACCACCGCCGGTTTCATGCCGGCGGCCGAGCGCGCATCAAGGTAGATGATGCGGGCGTCAGGCACACGAGCTAGAATTTGACGTTCGAGCATACGTCCAGAGTCGGTGCGCAGGTCGTCGGAAAAAATCACCGCGACCAGGCGGTTGCTTTCCTCTGCCATCGACTGATACGGAAGCGCGTCCTCCATAGTTCCAGGAGAAGCTGCAAAAGACTGCAGCGGGATCACTTTCCCATTGTCGCGCACCAGCGTAATGGCTTCATCGGCAACACGTTGGCCGATCTCCACATTCTCCGGTTTCGCTACCTCGCTGGAGAGTTGACTTAGGTCCACCAGCCGCGCCTTGGTCAGGCCGAGGGAAGCCTTCAGTTCCAGAATCTTGCGCACCGACTGATCCAGGCGCGGACGAGTGATTTCGCCGCTCCGCACCGCTTGCATCATCGAACGATAGCTGGCATCGAGATTGGCCGGAATAATCAGCATGTCATTGCCCGCCTTGAAAGATTCGACCGCGGCCCGGCCAATGTCCTTCGCATAAATGCGCGTCAACCCCGCCATATCGAGCGCATCGGTCACCACCAGCCCCTTGAATCCCATTTCTTCTTTAAGCAGTCCGTCTACAATCGCGCTCGAGGTCGTGGCCACGCGGTTGGGCGCCGGGTCCAGCGCAGGGACGGTTACGTGCGCCACCATCACGGAATCCACGCCCGCATCGATCGCGCGCTTGAAAGGTGGCAACTCGACCGCATCCAGCCGCGCCCGGTCGCCGGTAACTTGCGCGACCCCGAGATGGGAATCGGTAGCCGTGTCGCCGTGTCCGGGAAAGTGCTTGGCCGTGACCAGCATCCCGCCCTCGTGAGCGCCTCGGATGTACGCCGCCACAAAATCGCCCACCTCCTTCGGATCTCCTCCGAAAGAGCGCGTGTTAATGATCGGGTTTGCAGGATTCGAATTCACGTCCGCATCGGGAAAGAAATTCCAATGCACGCCGATGGCGCGCGCCTCGAGCGCGGTGATGCGTCCAAAGGCTTCAGCATTTTCAGTTTTTCCCGCAGCTCCAAATGCCATAGCGTGCGGAAAGATCGTGGTGCCGTTCAGACGCATGGACACGCCGCGCTCGAAATCAGCCGAGACGATCAGCGGCAGCTTCGATGTTTTTTGCAGCCGGTTGAGCAGCTCAGCGGCAACCGACGGCTGGCTCTTGAGCAGGACGGGACCATCCACCGGAACGCTCATAACCAGCGATCCGACGCGATACTTGCGGATGTTGTCGCGCAACTGAACAAAGATGGGGTCGGCGTCATTCAGGAACTGCACTCTCACCCAGATGGCGAAGAGTTGGCCCACTTTTTCTTCAGGAGTCATCTTGCGCAAGGTCTTGTCGGCCCACTTCTGGCCGGCTCTGTCAGCATGGATGGGACCGGGCTGCAGAAAACGGTCTTTGCTTTTGTCTTTAGCAAAGCAAAGCGCGGCCGCTAGCAGGAACGCAGTAAGAAGAAGATTTCGAAGCATGCAATTGACGATAACAAAAAAGAGACGGGAACGTCCTGCTCGTTTGGTGACGGGAGCCCTCGCCGTCCAAGCCCGCGTAGGGACAGCCGCCCTCGGCTGCCCAGCCGAGCATAGCTCGGCGCCCGCCCTCTCAAATTTGCGGTTCTACCATTGCGATGCCGTCCGCTTGAATGGCAGGGTCGTCGCCAAACCCGCCCAGCCAATGCACATCTGGTTCCCGCCGGAACCATGTGATCTGGCGCTTGGCATAATTGCGATGCGCCTGCTGCGCCGCCACGAGCGCAGCCTCCCGATCCAATCCGCCGCGCAAGAATTGCACCGCCTGCTTATATCCCAAAGACGAGAGCGGGCGCGCTTGCTCGCCATATTTCGCGAGAAGCTTTTCCGTCTCGGCGATGAGTCCTTCATCAAACATCTTCGCGGCCCGCTGGTTGATACGCGCGTAAAGAACATCGCGCTCCGGATTGAGTCCAAGACGCAGAATGCGAAAGCCGCGCAGCGGTTCGCGCCCCTGCTGCCAGAGTTCGGTCATATTTAGGCGAGAGGCCCGGCGAGTAGGCGGCCGCGAGCTGAGACACACTTCGATCGCCCGAATCACCTTGGCAACGTCGTTGGCGTGAATGCGCTTCGCGGCCGAAGCATCCAGCCGCCGCAGGATGCGATGCAAGTAGTCGGTCCCCCGCTCCCCCACACGAGCGCGAAGTTTGTTGCGCAGCTCATCCGACCGCTGCGGGCCAGCAAAGAGTCCTTCGATGAGCGCGCGAAGATAGAGTCCGGTTCCTCCGCTGACGATGGGCACACGCCTGCGCTGCTCCTTCTTGCGTTGAGCTGTCTCGCGGAGAACGATCTCCCGCAGAATCTGCCGCGCCTGGCGAGCATATTCGCCCGCGCTGACGTCGGCGAGCGGATCTACGCAATCCACAAGATGATGCGGAATTTCCGCGCGCTCCGCCGCGCTGGGCTTGGCCGTGCCGATTTCAAATTCGCGGTACATCGCAACCGAATCGCAGTTGACGATTTCACCCTGGAAACGCCGCGCCAGCGCCAGCGCCAAAGCCGTCTTCCCGCTCGCCGTGGGACCAAGCACAACTACGACGAGTGGCTCGCGGTGCAACTTCGGCAACCTCGCCACCTTCGGCAACGTCAGCGCGCGCTCCAAGGAATGTACCGCCAGTAGCGGATGATGGTGAGAATGAGTAGAAGAACCGCCATGAGAAGCAATCCCGTGGCTTCGGCGGCGTAGATGGAATGGCGGTGCTGATGCCGATATTTGTTGTCCTGATCCTCGCGGTCAGCAACGGGTTTCGGCGAAACGGGAGCGTTCACGCCGCTATTGTAGCCTTTCCTTCGGTCGTGAGTCGTGAGTCGATGGTCGTTAGCAGGCATCGTTAGCAAGCATCGCTAGCAAGCATTGATCGCGATCGACCAACGACTAACGACCAACGACTGCCTCGCGTTACACTACGGGCGCCGTCATGCCGATGTCTCCCTCCAATCGCGAAGCCCGATTTCTGCGCTTTGGCGTTTTTGAAGTTGACCTCGCCGCCGGAGAGTTGCGCAAGAGCGGCGCTCGCATCCGCCTTCAGGAACAGCCGTTTCAAGTCCTCGCTGCCCTGCTGCAGAATGCCGGTCAAGTCGTCACCCGCGATTACCTGCGCGAAACCATCTGGCCCGCCGACACCTTCGTCGACTTTGATCACAGCCTGAATACCGCGGTGAACAAAATTCGCGAGGCGCTCAGCGATTCCGCATCCAGCCCGCGCTTCGTTGAAACCCTGGCCCGCCGCGGATACCGCTTCATCGCTCCCGTCAACACCGTAACCACGGCATCCACGCCCGAGCACGCCCCGGAACAGCAGAATGATCCGGCAACTTCGTCGCCTGCGGACAACACCGCGTTGCATCCCGATCTGCACGTGCCGGTTCCCCGGCGCGGATTGGTGCGCGCGCTCTTCGCGCTGATTCAGTTGATGTATCTCATCTTCTACGTGAGCGGTCTTGCTCACCTGCACGACGCGGATCGCGTCGCCAGCAGCTTTCTCCCCGGCTGGAGAGCTCTCGTCATCGTGGGCACAATATTAGTGACGGGAGCGGTCGGCATCCCGCTGCGGTTCTATCTGCTTTCGGCGGTCGCTTTCGATTTTCGCCAGCTGGGCGGAACATTCAGCCGGCTATTTCCATTTGTTTTGGCCCTGGATCAGCTGTGGGCCATCGCACCGTTCTTGCTGCTGCCGCAAATCGGCGTTGGCTTGGCATTCGCTGCGACCGCCGCTTTGCTGTACGTGCCTTTCTCGGAGAGAACCTTGGTGCGGATGGCTTATTCGTTCTCCGAACCCACTCCCAATGAAATAACCAAGTAGTACGGGGTAACAAGACAGCCGAGGCGGAATTTCGTTTTGGCTGTTCCGCCTCGGATGCCAGGAACGCTTTAGGCCGGTCCGCCACCGACGATGTTCGGCCCCTCGCAATTACGTATTGGCCCGAAGAAGTAGATGGCCGCCAGCAGATGTTGCTTCAGACCTCCGCCGGAGCCGCGCAAAAAGAAACGCGAAAACCCTGGAGTCATGTCCGCTCTGACCCGAGCAGGATTTTGCGGATCCCTGGCCTGACACGCGCTCGGATCATTCGGAAAATCCAAAAACAGGTTTACGTTCACGAGCTTGGTGAGATCCCGGAATGCCTCTCGCGCATGGAGGTGGCATTGATCGTTGGGATCGCGGTCGTGGGCCGGTTCGATTACAAAATTATGGTTGGCGTTTCCACGCGAAGCAAGAGTGGATTGAAAACGCCGCTATCGGGAGACCCTGCCAAGGAAAAGCCGTTCAGCGTGGTAACGCTGTAGCGCAGGGAAACTGCGGTTACGTAGTCCTTTTCTGTGGAAGCATCGGGCGGATACGCGGATCCGGCGCGGCTGCGATAGTGGGTAGCCGCCACATACGCGTCCGGCTTGGGAAGGCGAATGGCGTACCGCTCCCACTTGCTGTCGAGCGCATGCTGCACGCTAACGGGGTCAATTCTCGCCTGCAGAATGTTGGGATCGATAGTGCCACTTGCGGGTCCGCTGCGAGCGGGAAGCGCGAGATCGTAGATTCCCGACGCCAGCTTTTTGTCCCAAGTCTGTACGGTTAGATCGCGATGGCTCTTGGTTTTCGGAGCGAGGGCAATCACGCTGTTGGCGTCCATTGGATCGGGAGCGAAAGCCCACGGACCTTCGAAAACCAGATAGACGTCGTGCACGGTTTCTTCGGAGGCAAGCGCGGTCGTTTTAGTTTCGTGACGGGTGACCAACAAGAAGGTTGCGAGTGCGCCAAAGGCCAGCGCAACCGTCAGACTCGTGAAGTAACGGGGGTTTTTCATTGGTTTTCTCCTTAATTCTTAGGGATTAGCGCCGTCCGTACGCTGCAAACGCCGACCAGTAGTAAGGATGAGACGTGCGCGGGTTGGCCAGCATTCTCCGCGAGCTCAGGCGGATGGCATCAGAGACGGTCTGGCCAGAGAGCGCATTGTGATAAAAGTCCACTATCAATCCGCGAGTCTCAACGGAGTCCACGGCCCACCGGCTCGCGACCACGTGCGGCACACCGGCACGCACAAAACCATCGGTGATGCTGTCGAATCCGCTGGAGCCGCCGCTACCGGATGCGGTGTTGCAGGCTGAAAACACCGCCAACTGCAAGCTTTCTGGGTGAAGCTGCCGAATCGCATCTGCGTCCAGCAGCCGCGGCGCGTTTGCTTGTCCGGGTTCGCCTCCCAACATCAATCCCGTCCTTTGGGGAGTGGAGAGCGAATGTCCGGCAAAGTGGAAAACCGCTGTTCCGGGGAAGGCGCTCCGGAGAGCGCTGAGGGTGGCTTCTCCGCCTTTGAGCACCCGCGCGGAATGAAAGCCGCGGGCGACGATGTCTGTTTCCAGAGCCACATCGGGAAGAGAACTGAGACCATCCGCCAGCGAGGAAGCCGCACTGCCCACCACCAGAGCCCGCAAGTCCGCCGAAATGGTAATTTCGCTGCGCAGCCGCGTCTCCGAATCCTGACCGAGAGAATGAACAATCGATGCACGCTCGATCAGATAGTGATCGCGCGAATCAAGCAACGCCTCAAAGGGCACGCGGGCCAGCCATCCCTCCGCCTCGATCACAAGCGTGCGTCCCGGCGCAAGATGCTGTTCCACTGGACCAATGAGCGCCTCGTACAGGCTACGAGCGTCCCGGCGCAGCGCGATCAACTCCGAGCTGGGCTCCGAGCACTGAGCGTGGAAATTGGCCGCCAAATCCTGCAGTTCCTGCAGTTCCCGAGGCGATTTCGCACTCCAGTACGCGCTTACTCCCCGGTCGTCAAAGACCCAAATGGCGAGGCCATCGGGCAGCGCCGCATAAGCAAGCACCGTCTCGTTGAAGAGAAGAGGAAGCCGAGCCGACAGCCGCGCTCCGTCGGGCAGGGATGGTGATATCCCCGGACCGCGCGTTCCGGCACGCTGCGGCGCGCCCAGATACCACTCAAATACATCGAGCGATTCCTGTTCGCGCCCCTGCACCAGTTCGGCTTCCGCGAGGCCCAGATATACCGAAGCCGCACTTTTGCTCCAGCTGGTTCGACTTTTCTCAGACGTCAAAGACGCCAGGCTTTGCTCGGCCAAGCGCAGCGCGGGACGAAAGTCCTGCTCGGCCTCCGCGGCATGATGACTGCGGAGTTGCACTTCGCCCAGAGTGGAATAAAACATCTGCGCAAGAACATTATTGGGAAATTGACGGACCTCATTCTGCACGCGAGTCAAGCGGCCCAGGGCAGAGTCGAACGCGCTTTGGCCCGTCTCCGACTGAGCGGTCAGGATTTCGCTCATCAGACGGTTGGCCCGCGTGGCCTCGGTCTGCGGAGCAAGGGTATAGAGCCGAGCGGCTTCCTCGTAGTGCTGTTCGGCCAACTCGGGCTGATGGGCAGCGCTGGCGGCATCGGCTGCGCTGCTGTGGGCCTCGGCGCGTAACCGAAAATTCTCGCCGGAATCGATCACCGCCGCGGCTTCGCGCCAGATTGCCAACTGCAGATTTGCCTGATCTGACTCGGCGGCAAGAGCTTCTTCGGTGTACAGGTTGTAGCCCCGCATGGCGGGATATTGACCCGACCAGTAACCTTGCAGCCCGGCGTGAACCAGCCTCCAGACGCCCGGCCGGTCACCGGTGTCGAGTTTGCTATCGGCAACAAATCCCAGGGCCCGCAGATACAGAGCGCCGTAGCCGGACTGCTGCGCCCGGTCCTGCGCGCGATGCACGGTCTTTTCGTAGCCGCCGAGATCGCCCATCAGTACCGAGCAGATGCCGTCCTCCAATCCCAGCTGAATCTCCACCCAGGGGTACGAATAACGCCTGGACTCCTCGCCTGCGGCGGCCGCCCGGCGCCGGCAGTCTTCGCTGCGACGCGAGATGTGGTCCGCGAACGACTGCTCGAATTCCGCGCGCAACGCGCCCGCAACGTTGTCGGAAGCGCGAAACAATTGCTCGGAAATCTCTCCGCCTGTTGACGGGAGACGCTGTTCTCGCCGGCGTCATTGGCTTGGACGGCGCGGGCGAGCGCGCTTACGGCCTGCGGAAAATGTGGCGCCGAGGAACCGCGCAGAAGATCAGCCAGCCAGCGGTCGTTGTGTTGCTGGCTGGTCAGGTCCGCCCAAAAAAAAGCGCTCGCGAGGCGCTCCAATCCCCATTGGCCCCGGTCGCGGGAAAGGCCTGGGGCAACCAGGCGCGGACGGCTTCATGCAAATATTCTTCGATGCGCGGGTCGACTTCAGAACCAAGGCTGGCACTCGCGGCCATCGCCGCCACCTGCGCGGGAGACAGCAGTGGTGTCGCCTCGCTGCCGTGCTCTTTCAACTTTTCCCGCACCGCGTCGGCCCGGTTGTGGGCTTCGTCTGCCCACTGCGAGCCCGGATCTACCCGCAGGTAATGCTCCCAATCGTCCAGGGCCTGCTGATAAAGGAATAGATGTTCCGAAACAATGGCTCGATTAAACAGCGCCACCGGATCGTCCGGGTGCAGCTTCAAGGCCTGACTCAGATACTCGTACGCAGCGCCGAAGTCTTCCTCCCGGTTTTCCTGCTGGGCGCGCTGGAAGTATGCGGTGGCAAGATCCGTCAGGATCACCGGCGAATGCGGCTCTAACTCCAAGGCGCGGTGCAGAGCCTCCACGGCCGCGTCGTACTCGCCTTCCAGCACGTCCGCCTCCGCCTTCGCCTCAAGCCAGGCAGGATCGGAAGGATGGGATATCAGTTGGCTGGCAATCAGCGCTTCTGCCTTTAGCAGCGCTGCCGGACGGCTGGTAAAGGAGGCTGCCGGTCCGCGCGACACACGTAAAGGCGCATAGCCGGCACCCGCGATCCTCAGTTCAAGAGTCCGCTTCTCGGTGTAAGCGCGGGCCAGGAGCTTGTCGGCGGTGGCGGGCTGGTTCCGTTGGACTACAACCCACGATCCCAAACCGGCCACAGCCAGAAGAGATGCACCCGCCATTGCCAGACGTGGAACCGTCAGCCACCGCTGCCGCCACGCTGAGGATTCCCGATCCGGCCCCGAACGCCGTGTCCCGGTGATGCGCTGGACCAGCTTCTGCTGCCACTCTGCGCTGGCGCTCACCAGGGTCGTGATCTGCTTCCGCTCCCCTGCGGTGATTTCGCCGTTCAGATCGGCCAATTCTGTCATCGCTCCGCGCAGCAGCGGACCACAATAATCACAGCGGCTGGCATGTTCGATGCAGGCCATCGTCTCGTCGCTGGGCGTCAGCCCGCCGACAATCGCACTCCACACCCCCGAGCCCGGACAGTCGCTCTGGGGCAGCCGAGACTCAGCCGGCCTTATGCTCTCCAGTTGGCGATCCAGCGATGCCAGCGCCTCAAATTGCTCCCGGCAAGTCGGGCAGAGGGCAAGATGAGGGTGAACATCCGCGGCGTCCAACGATTCCGCACTCCGGCGCGACTCCTCGAGTAGTTTCGCCAGTTCTGCGGTTCCGATGTGCTCGTTGGGATTACCGATCAAGACTGACCCCTTACTTCTTGGAACGATTTTGCCGGTTCAAAACCTTCACTTCCCGGTGAGGGCTTGAACTGATAAGGTGGGCGCGAATCATGATCGCCAGGCGCAGTAGCACGCTTTCCACCCCCTCGGTGGTCAGTCCGATCGATGGAATGGCCGCGATCTCACTGGCGGTAAGTCCTTGCCGGTGGCGAAGCCAAAAAATCGTGCGCTTTCTCTTCTGGTCCTTACCCGCCGTAACCTGTCTGAGAACCTTGTCGACCTGCTCCAGTTGAATGCGTCGGCTCACTGCGTCAAAGCTGTCGGTGCCCGCCATCTTCGAATCGATTTGGATTGGTTCGGTGATCGCTTCCGTCTGGCTTGCGCCCCGCTTGGCGGCCAGCGCAGACTTGAAATGATCGTGGACGACATTGGCCGCAACCACCTTCAGAAACCCATAAATGGAGTCTTTCTGCCGCGGCGAGAACGACCGCAGTAAACGGCTATCATTCTCGCAGAGCTTCAGGTAGGTGTCCTGGATCAGGTCGTCCAATTGCGAATGTGACGGTTCACCCCAGCGGCGGGCGGTCCTCAGCACCGCAGCCGCAATCACCACGTGAAATCGCCGGATGAACTCTGCCCACGCCCCCTCGTCGTTCGAACCAGCGCAGGCTCTTACCAATTCCGTCGACGAGAGCTTCGCGTAGCGCGCCACAGGTCCACTCCAAGTTGCGGATTCTACATCAGTCCTGCCCCTGGTGCAGTGATAAGTTTATGAAAAACAGGTGGTTTTGTCGTATGGCGTCGAGGCGATTTTTCGAGGATTGTTCGAGGCGAGCTGCCCCTGCGGACTAGGCCAGCAGCTTTGCCGCCTCTTTCGCGTAGTAAGTCAGAATGATGCTGGCCCCCGCGCGGCGGATACAAATCAGCGATTCCATCATCACCCGTTCCCGGTCGATCCATTGGTTGCGCGCCGCAGCCTCGATCATCGCGTACTCCCCCGACACCTGATACGCCGCCAGCGGCAGGTCGAAACGGTCTCGCGCCGCGGCAATCACGTCCAGATACGGCATCGCCGGCTTCACCATGATCATGTCCGCGCCCTCTTCGATGTCCAACTCGATCTCCCGCATCGCCTCGCGAATGTTGGCCGGGTCCATCTGATAAGAACGGCGATCCCCAAACTGCGGCGCTGAATCCGCGGCCTCGCGGAACGGCCCATAGAAGCCGGAAGAAAACTTCGCCGCATAAGAAAGGATCGGCGTATTTTCGAAGCCCGCCCGGTCGAGCTCCCCGCGAATCGCCCCGACCCGTCCATCCATCATGTCCGAGGGTGCGATGATGTCCACGCCCGCCCGCGCCAGCGAGACTGACGTCCGCGCCAGCAACTCCAGGCTGGCGTCGTTCAGGATCTCGTACTCCGCCGTAACCGGTGGCGCTGCTGCCGCCGCGGCCATCCGTTCGATAGCCTTTTCTTTTTCCTCAGGACTCTTGACCGCTATCGCCATCGCCTTGCTCACGTCCATTGCCGCCGCGCCCAGCGATTGCGGCCTGCCCGATTGAGCCACGATGCCGCAATGCCCATGCGACATGTACTCGCACAGGCAAACGTCGCCCATCACCAACACGTCGCGCACTTCGCTCTTGATGGCACGTGCCGCCCTCTGCACGATGCCATCCTCCGCCCACGCGTCCGTAGCCACTTCATCTTTTTTCTCCGGGAGCCCGAACAAAATAACCGACAACACTCCCAGCGCACGCGTTGCGCGCACTTCTTTCACCGCCTCGTCCACCGAAAGGTTGAAAACTCCGGGCATGGAGCGCACTTCTTTCCGGATTCCGGTCCCGGGGCAAATGAAGAGTGGATACACGAAGGATTCCGGCGTCAGCCGGGTCTCGCGGACCAGGGCACGCAGCGTTTCAGTGCGCCGCAATCGACGCAGGCGGTTAGCGGGGAAAGCCATGACACGTAATTCTAGCAGTTGCCGACTCGATCGCCGTGACGCCCATCACACCGCCGATGCCCTGCTGGTGGAGAGCCGGGCGCCCCGTCCGACCACCCTCAAGCTGGACGGGCGAGACGATTCATCACCAGTTCACGGCACTATTTCCCAAGGTGTGGCGGCGGCTTTCTCACCGGGGGATATTTGCCGTGGTGATCCAAGTTCACCCAACCCACGGAAGAGTGGAATATCGGCGGGCCGCCCAGTCTAGCTGCGGGCATGTGAAACTGCACGTTGATGAAAGCTTCCTGCTGAAATCCCGACGGCTCAAACGCCGTGCTCCTCACCAAATCCATCGCCGCGCGGCTCAAGTCCCGATCGGACGTCTGCAGGGGCTCAGCGTCCAGCACGCTGCCGTCTTGCGCGTCCAGAATGGCGTGCACGATCACAGGCTGGAAGAAAGTTGAAGTCGGCCCATCGGAAGGATCGACGCGCATCGGAAAGCGATTGGGCGCCGCCAGCGCGAACGTTCCGCCCTCGTCCACCATTTCGGGCGTCGGCTGGAACAGATTCGGATCAATGTCGGACACCTCTTTGAGGCTTTCCACATGCGCCTGAACCGCAAGGCGACCTTCTTCATATATGGAAACTTCTCGCGGCAGGGTGTGGCCGTGAAATTCCGCAACGCCGTTGTAGTCGTAGACCGCGAAAATTCCCGGGGCTGCGGACCACGTCTGCAAGAGCCCCGTAGCTAAATCAACGCAATATTCGGTCTCGTACCACGACCGCGGCGCGGGATTCGGCGGGATGGCACGGCTCAGCAACAGGCATGACATCTCCTTGCCGTCCCGCTCAACATTCGCGGCGCGTATCGCAAACGCACCCGCATTCCGCCCAATCGGCCTAAGCAGAGCGGAACGGACCATCTGAACCCGCAAGGGAACCGGTTCGGAAGGATTCGTGCCGTAGACGCGATCGTCAGCGCCGATACGAATCACTTGCGCATCACCCAAATGCGCCGTCCAGCGCCAGTGCGACCCTCCGTCCGATAACTCCTCCATCGTCCATTCGCCCTCCATCTGTGCCGCGCCGCTGGTTTCAAACGAAACCTTGAGCGCGTAAGGAGTGGAGATGTCGTGCAGATCGTAGTTATGTCGAGCGCGATCCAGAAGATCGAGTGCGGCCGAGCGGTCGGCCGGTTTGGTGAGCGTGCGCGGCTGGTGCGTCACCATCTCGTGCGCGTCGGAAGGTGGAGGATTGGTCTGAGCGGGGGCTGCCTGGATAAAGATTCCGGGAACGCACAACAGCGAGGAAACGAACAATCCGAATCCAATAAACCGGGTGGTGTTTCGCATCGGGCCTCCTCAAATCAACTGAGTTTCAGCAGGGGACCGTCCGCTATTTTAATCAACCTGACCCCCGGACGCAATTCCCCGGACTCGTCCGATGATGAATTGCAAACAATTAATTCCAAACGATTAATTCCAGTGGTGGGAGTGCCACCAGATTTTCTGGATGTCGAAAGTCACGCCGCGGCACAGATAGACCGGAGTGTTTTCCTCGCCCATGCTAAAGCGCTGATAGTGCTCGAAGGCCTGAAACGAAGTGCAGTTGTCGCGCACATCGTCAAGGCTCCACTGGATCACGATGAGGTTCTTGTAAACCTGTGGCGGCGGACCCCAATACCAATGATTCTGGTGGCGCGAGTAGGCAGTGGGAAGCCCGAGCTTGGGACCAAACAAATTAATCGCGCCGGCTTCGCCGTAGTTGCCGGCCCAAATGCCGGTCGCGGCGCGGTCGTCAGGTGGCAGCGAGTTGTAGATGCCGGAGACTTCATTCACCATCTCGGGCCATCCGAACTGGTCGGCAACCGGTTGCTGCAGTAGCGATTCGTGTTTCACCTCGGCCTTGGCGGGTTTGAGGTGCAGAGCGTTTTGATACGCGAGGACCCGCTCCGGCGGCAGCATCCACGTCATCAGCGGGATGGCGGGAAGCGCTGCCAGCAAGATGACGGCGACAACCGCCGCCCGTGTCCAAGCCGCGCGGTCTGCCAGCCACCGCTCGAACACCACCGCCCCGCCGGCGAACAGCATCGGATAGATCGGAAAAACGTAGTAGTTCTTGGCATGCGCGACTTCCATCAATACGAAGTAGACTGCAAAAGTCATGCCGAGTAAGCGCCAGCGGCGGTCACGGAGAAACCAGATCAGCCCCGAGAGCCATACCGGCAATAGGATCGGGTGCATGTCGATAATCTGTTCCTTCACGAACGCAAGCGGCCCGAGCACGACGTTTTTGCCTTCGCGGCGAACGTTGCCGAGGTCTTCAATCGTCGGGAAGTGATGCCGGATTTGCCAGATGATGTTGGGCAAAAACAATGCGAGAGCGATGGCCCCCGCGATCCAGATCCAAGGCCGTGCGAACTCGCGGCGATCATGCGTCAAAATCAAAGCGACGGTGACCGCGAATCCAAACGACAACGTGGAGTGTTTATTTTCGAGCCCCAGTCCAGCGAGCACTCCGAACCATAGCCAGAGTCGCGAGTCGCCCGTGCGCAAGATCCGTGCGACCACCCAAATGCAGCCCATCCAGAACAGCGGCTCGAAAGCATTCATGGTAAGCAGGCTGTCCGTCATTAGAACGGCGGGGCAAAGCAGAATGGCGAATCCGGCAAGAAGCTGGGCATAGCGACCACCGCCGAGTTCACGCGCGATGAGCATGGTGAGCGCGATGAGCGCCGTCCCCGCCAGCGCCGGCAAAATCCGCAGCGCCGCCAGTGAACCGCCCATCAGCAGCGCGACCTTCGCGTATACGGCAATGAGCGGCGCGGCATCGACGTAGCCCCAATCGAGGTGGCGCGCCATGTCGAGGTAATAAAGCTCGTCGCGGAAGTAGCCATACTGCCGTACGCTGGTGAAGATATGCAGCAGTAGCTTGGCCGTGCAAAGGCCAATCAGAATGCCCACCGCGAGCGGCGGAAGAGCCGGACGCTCCTCGCCGAAGTGAGCGGTGCCGGACTGCGCACTATCAGCAACAGCCATAAGCAGAGCTCCTCAGCCGAAGCGCTCCTGGCGCGGTTTCTTACAGAATACTTTTTCAGAACGCTTTCGTCGAATCCAGCAAAGTCCAGCGGTGCGGACTTCCTCCATAAGATGTTCGCATCCTAATTTGCCCATCCGAAGAACAAAGCGACCACCCCAAACGTGTCAATGAACCCGTGCGCTAGAATGCACACCCACAGGTTGCGTCCGGATAGCAGATAAGCAGTTCCAAGAACTAGGCCAGCCATGCCGGAGTCCACCATCCCCGATGGACCTTTGTAGTAGTGTCCGATTCCGAAGAGCACGGACACCATCAAGACGCCGACCCAGTACGCAGTTTTGGAACGCCGGCCCACGTCCGCAGCCCGCGTGATCAGGTATCCCCGGTAGCTGATCTCTTCTCCAAATGCGGCGAAGGTCCAGACGATGAGCAGCCAGCGCAGTGCGACCGTTGCATGGCCTGTAATTTCCTCAAAGCCACCAGGCGCTTTTGCCGCCGGCCAGAAATGCGCCGTGACGGGATCGATCACCAGTAAACCGAGCAGGAGTCTTACGGCAGCCGCTACGAGTGCAAACAACACGGTCCGCCGCCACGAGTCCGGCCAACCCAGGCCAATTACGCCCCAGCCGCCGTCTCGCACCCGCAGCGAAATCAGACCGATCACGAAGAGGATGGGCACTTCATTGGGAATGACGTGGTAGACGTTGTAGCCGATAACAATCGCGCCACCGAGCACAAACTCCGCGAGGGAAAACCATCTCTGAGCAGGGGTCAGTCGGCTTCCTCGCAATGGGCCGGACTCAGTCGCGCTGGCCGTAAACGTCTCGCTTGCATTGGTCGATCCGTTCATTGGCTCCTCCTTCCGTTGTTGCTTCGCCGACTGGATCACCCTTAAGGGAGCGCGCGCGATTTCCGGTATTGCCGCACAAACCAGAGCGCGACGTGCGTAGTCAACATCACCAGCCCGCAACCCACCATCCATCCGATCGGCACGGTCCACCAGCCCAAAACATCCTTGCCGCCCGATGGAACACTCCCGAAGCCCATGCGAAACGAGATTTCGGAATCGCCCGCGCTATTCGCAAAAACCCACAATCCCGCAGTGCGCGGATGAAATGGCTTCAACACCGCCACCAGAATGAAAACAGCGGCGAAGAAATATCCGAGGATGGAGCCGAGCATCACAAAAAAACCGGCGATGCTCAGGCTCGCCCAGCGGAACAAGCCCCTGAGAATCCGCACCGGTGACCGGCTCACCTCGGCCCGCGCCAGCAGCGTATCGGTCATGTACTGGCTGGCCAGCTCTTCCGGAGAACCCAGTGCGGTCAGCGCCGCGTCAACTCTAGCGGCCGTGACTTCTCCGTTCGCTTCTCCCGAAGCGGCGGCCTTGTCCATAATGTGGCTGCGCAACTCTTCCACGATCTCGCGAACCTCGTCATCCTTTATGCCGCGCAATCGCCCGCGTAACCTGCCCAGGTACGCATCGATTCTTTGCTGCGAGTCTCCTGTCAAGGTCATTCGTTCTCCTTCGTGAGGGGAGCGAGCAGCTTGCTCATGCTTGATGAGAACTGCGCCCAGATCCCGGCCATCTCAAGTGCTCGCCGCTTCCCGGCCGGCGTGAGGGCATAGTATTTCCGCGGATGTCCGGCATCCGACGCCACCCACTCGCTGCGCACCAGGCCCAGCGCCTTTAATCGGCTGAGCAATGGATAAACCGTTCCCTCGGAGACGACAAGATCGGAGTCGCTCTCCAGCCGCCGCAGAATCTCAAGTCCGTAACCTCTGCCGTCCCACAACGCAGCCAGGATGGCCAGCTCAAGACATCCTTTGCGGAGTTGTACTTCCCATTTGTCTCCGGTCTCCAGATCGCGCGCATCGCGTTCTTTCATTCTGGATACTATGTATTACAAGGTATGGTGTTGTCAACAGGTAGACAGTTGCAGCAACCACCGGTTTCAAAGCTTCGGAATCCTTACGGACTGCACCAATGGAGGACGCCGGGCGGTCCCCTGCAAACTCAAGGAGTGAACAGAAGGTTTTCTCTCAGAACGCTTTCGCCGTATCCAGCAGAATCGTAACCGGCCCTTCGTTGACCAATTCCACCTGCATTGTTTCCTGAAAGCGTCCAGTTCCCGAGCGCAGGCCGGCGGCGCGGATTTTCTCCACAAAATATTCGTAGAGTTCGCGAGCCTGCTCAGGCGGAGCGGCCGCGTCGAACGATGGCCTCTTGCCGCGGCGCGCGTCTCCATAGAGAGTAAACTGGGAGACCACCAGCACCGCGCCCGCAACCTCGGCGACCGACAAATTCATTTTGCCGCCGGCATCTTCAAAAATACGCAAGCCAATCGTCTTCTCAGCAAGGTAATCCGCGTCAGCGTGCGTATCTCCCACCCCCACGCCCAGCAGCACCACCAGGCCAAGCCCGATCTCGCCCGTAGTCTCACGGTTGACCTCGTCGCCCACAGTCACTCTAGCCCGGCTCACGCGCTGTACCACGGCGCGCATTTAACGGCTGGCCTCGCCCAAAAGCGACTCGTGTCCCGCCAGCGCCTGCCAGCGGCCGTCGCGGTAGATGAAGACATCGGTGAAGCGGACGCGCGCCACAACCTTGCCGGAAACGTCCACCAAGGTAGCGAGTCCGCGAGTAAATCCGGAGTTGCCCTCGACGTGCGCACGCATTTCCGAAAGGTGATTCACCCCCGCCTTCCGATTCGGGATATGCTCCAGCGTCTGGCTGCGGTTATGCAGTGAGCCATCGACATCGGCGTCTTCAAATTCGTCAGCCAGCAAGCAGGCAACGGCGCCAGCATCTTTGCGGCTGAGGGCCGCGGCCCAGTTCTGTTCCAGTTCGATGAGTGCAGCCTCGGTCTTCGGCTGATTCCTGGGACAATCGGCGGCGAATGCGGACCACGCGAGGGCCAGCAGAACCGCAAGCAGGATTAGGATTTTCACGTCCAGATCGTGACATGAGTTCACTGAAATGAGCAAGAGCGCCACCAAATCCGGTTCGCGTTTGACCACTCTCCCAGACGCCAGTTAGGATTCGGTAGTGATCTCCACCCATCTCAGCTTCAAGCGGTCCTGTTTTGTTCCGTTACTTCCTTTGCATACTTTTCCGATCCCTTTTAGACTACTGGTTCCGACTTCATACGATCCGTCGAGCAATATGCAGTCGTAAATAAGCAAACGCCGGCCCGGAACCCGGACTCGCGATTCCCAGATTTAGAAACGAGGAGAAACATGGCAGCCGTTGATGAAAAAGTGAAACAGATCATTGTCGAGCAATTAGGTGTGGATGAGGGCGAGGTCACGCCCAGCGCTTCATTCGTGGATGACCTGGGCGCCGATTCGCTCGATACCGTCGAGCTTGTGATGGCCTTCGAAGAGGCCTTCGATATCGAAATCCCCGACGAGGATGCGGAAAAAATTCGCACCGTAAACGATGCCGTCGACTACATTGGCAAGCACGTGAAAGCGGGCAAGTAATTTGGCTGGATCTTGCCTCACACATTGGCTTTTGCAGGGCGGCTTTCAGCCGTGCCGCGACGAACCAACAAGAGACGAGGGCTTTAGCCCCTTAGGGTAGCCGCGGCTTACTTCCTCGGCCCATGAGAATCGCCTCAGGCAATTCGGAGATTTAATCTGTCGACGAGCCAACAAAGACGGGTCGTCATTACCGGCATCGGCCTCATCTGCTCCGTGGGCAATACCACCGCCGCGGTGTGGCAGGCTTTGCTCGCCGGCAAGAGCGGCGTCGACCGAATTACCGCCTTCGACGCCTCCGCCTTTGCCTGCCAGATCGCAGCCGAGGTTCGCAACTTCGATCCCCTCAATTTCATTGAGAAAAAAGAAGTCAAGAAGATGGGCCGCTTCATCCACTTCGCCATTGCCGCCGCCGAGGAAGCTACGAAAATGTCGCAGCTCCAGGTCACGCCCGAAAATGCCGAAAACGTCGGCGTGCATATCGGCTCGGGCATCGGCGGATTCGACGTGATCGAGCGCGAACATACCGCGCTCCTGGAGGGCGGTCCGCGCAAGATCTCGCCTTTCTTTATCCCTGCCTCCATCATCAACCTCGCCGCCGGACACGTTTCCATGCGCGTCGGCGCCAAGGGCCCCAATGAAGCGACCGCCACCGCCTGCACCACCAGTGCCCACTCCATCGGCGATTCCTTCCGCATCATCCAGCACCAGGATGCCGACGTAATGATTGCCGGAGGCGCCGAGGCCGCCATCACTCCCATGGGCGTCGGCGGTTTCGCCGCCATGCGCGCGCTTTCCACCCGCAATGACGATCCCGCTCGCGCCAGCCGTCCCTGGGACAAAGACCGTGACGGTTTCGTCATGGGCGAAGGCGCCGGCATCATGGTTCTCGAAGAGCTCGAGCATGCCCGCCGCCGCGGCGCTCCCATCCTGGCGGAAATCGTCGGCTACGGCATGTCCGCCGACGCGTATCACATGACCCAGCCTGCTCCCGAACATGAAGGCGGTTTCCGTGTCATGCGCAACGCACTGCGCGATGCGAAACTCGACGCCAGCGTAGTGGGATACCTGAACGCTCACGGCACCTCAACGCCCATTGGCGACACCCTCGAAGCGCACGCCATTCGAAATTTATTTGGGAAAAAAGTTCCGGTCAGTTCCACCAAGTCCATGACCGGCCATCTGCTGGGTGGAGCGGGTGGATTAGAAGCGGGAGTTACGGTGCTGGCGCTGCGCGATCAGATTCTGCCCCCCACCATCAACCTCGAAAATCAGGACCCCGAGACCGATAACATGGATTTCGTACCCAACCACGCCCGGAAAGCAAGTTTCCAATACGCCATGTCAAATTCCTTCGGCTTCGGAGGCACCAACGGCGCCCTGCTCTTCCGTCGCTGGACCGAATAAGCTCGTGTGGTGACGGGGCTCTGCCCCGTCCAGCGGGGCGGAGCCCCGCCACCACACAAACGGTCCTCACTCCTTCTTCATCGCGTCAATCATCACATAAAGCTGGTTAGTATCCGTCACTTCGACGTAAGGCTTGGCGGTACGTTTGTTACTGACTATCCAAATTGTCGGCGTGTGTTCAACGTGCAGACTCATGCCCAACTCTTTGTCCGCCCGCACCAACCCCGCCAGCTTGCCATCCGGATCCACCACAAACGGCACCGCAATCTGGTGCTCGGCGGCAAACTTTTCCTCAAATCCCCGCAAATTCTGCGGGTTGATTTCCATCTGGTGCGCGAACACAGCTTCGCGGAACGCGTTCCCCACCTCCTTGGAACGCGTGTCGAAGTAGCGCGCCATCACGGCTGCGTCGAACGACCAGTTGTGCAACGGCAACGGGAAGTCGTGCTGCACCAGCGGAATCTTATAAGTCCGCGATGCCTGCACCAGCAGCGGCGCGACCCGTCCGCATTGCGGACACTGCAGGTCTTCAAAAACAACCAGTGCAACCTGCGCGCCCTTCGGCGGACGGAGAGCGTCCGGCACATCCTGCGCAAAAACCGGCAGGCATAGCAAAACCAGGGATACCAAAGCGAGAAGCGGTAGTCGTTGAATCGTCATAGTTTTATTTGGATGCACATCGAATCGAGAATATAAATGGTAGCGAATTTGTCCCATTCACGCACCTGTTCGCGTAGGGACAGCCGCCCTCGGCTGTCCAAGCCGAGCGCAGCTCGGCATCTGTCCGCGGTCGGCGGTCACAGCAACGCTGGATTTGCGATGGACTCTTCGCGCGGGTTCCCGCAACCTCATTTCAATTCGCCGCTACCCGGATCGAGGTTGTAAAAATAATAGAAGCGCAGGCCGAGGAGTTTGCCGGGAAACGCTTTCGGCAGCTCTGGGAACGGCGTGGATGCGGTGATGCTCCCCCACGCAGCCCGATCGAGGGGCACGTCGCCCGACGAGGTGCGCAGCGTCATGCCGCTCACCGTGCCATCCTTGAGGATCTCGAATTCAATCGCCAGCTTGCCCTGTTTAAAAATCGGCGGATACACCGACGGCGGCATGATGCTATACCAGTTCTGTTTCACAATTTGTACGATCCGAGTCAGATAAGGCCCAAAATCCACGCCCATCGTGTCGGTCAGAATTTCCACCTGATCCAGCGCCTTCGCCCCGCTTCTGCCCGGACTCCCGTAATCGCCCGCTTGTCCAGCGCCGCCGTAGTGCCCGCGGCCCTCGGCTACTCCCCGGGTCGCTTGTTCGATCGCCGAGCCCGGCGTCATGCGAGCATTAAAATCCGGCATCGGCCGGTTCTGTGGAGGCGTTTGCAATCGCGCCGTCTGATCGCTCGGCGGCGGCTGCGGGAATCCCGAACTTTGCTGCGGATTCTCCTGCGGCGCTTGCTGGCCCGGTGCCGGTGACTGCTGCGCGCCCTCGCCCGGCCGTCCCGCACGCGCGCTCTGCAGTATCTTCTTCAACTCTTCGCGATTGATCTGCGGCGCTTTACTGGTCGCGATCCGGTCCTTATCCGATATCACCTTCGCATCAGGACGCCGCGTCAGCTTCTGTTCATCCGGCGGCAACTCCAAAAACGTCGCGTTCTTCGACTTGTCTGCATTCGAAATCGCCAGATCCACCGCCCGGTGCGGCAGCAGATCCATCAACTTCTCGCTGTTCCACAGCAGAATGACCACGAACAAATGCAGGATGACCGACAGCCAAAGCGCTTCTCGCTTCCGCGCCCGCGAGAGATCGTCTTGCAACTGGATCAGAAGATGCGGAACGTCGTCGGGATTGAAACCGCGGTAAGCCGTCTCCCAGTGTTGCGCTTCAAATAAATCGCGCTGCTCCGGCTGCTCGGACGCCGGAGACGATGACGATGGCTCGCCAGAAGATGATGCGCCAGACAAGGGATCGCGCGACGGAATTTGAGTAACCGGCATCAGGCACAGGCTATACTGCTTAGAGACACGGGCAGACTCCAGGGTTGCGCAACATGTTGCGTTATATTACGCGCAAAATTCCTACGTAAAGTTACGTAAACTATGGAGTTGCGACCGCCATTACTATTGTCGCATTTTTTCCGCCAGCCGAGTGAGTACCTGAGTAATGGCGGGCAACGCCGCGCAAAACCAACCGTCGCCAAGTTGGATCGTATCAGGGCATGCCTTCAGGCATGCCGCAAACAGTCGAGAACGAATGCGCCTTTAGGCGCTGTTATCTTGGAATTCTACTGGACAGATAAGTCAGATCACCAATTTGAATCCATCTGCATCAGAGCTTTTTGTTGCTCCTTATCGTCCTGCGGTCTCGTTCCAACCGTAAAATGTTCTTGGAGATCTGGCCTATGTTCCACAAAGGAACTCTCGTCCCAGCTGCAATGCTGGGAATCACCCTGCTCGCCAGTCCCCGCATGATGCTCGCCCAGCGCGGCGGTGGAGGCGGAGGCATGGGCGGTGGGGGCGGCGCTGGCGCTGGCGGCGGACGCAACACCACGCCCGCCGTCTGCGTGCACAGCTGTTCCGCCCCGAACGGAGGGCTCGACCCAACCGATTATCTCAAGGACTTTCACCGCGCTATGGCCGTGCAGGCAAACGCCGAGCAGCGCGCAGCCTTCGCCAAAGTCGCGCAGTACACCCAGGCCGCCAGCGATCAACTGCAAGCCTTCCGCGAATCTCTGCAGAAAGTTCCCGCTTCTTCACCGTCCGATCGCGCAGCCGCTCTGGATCAGGCCATTGAAAAAGCTCGCTCCGGCAACCAGAATTTTCTAGCGTCGCTTTCTCCCGCTCAAAAATCCGGTTTGGAGGACACCACCAAGAAGCTGGCGAAAGCTGATGCCGAGTTCGACAAACAACTAAAGCTGCTCGATCAAATCGTCCAGACCAAGCCAGCCAGCGAACAGATTTCCAGTTCCACCGCCGTTCTCGACAAGGCTCTAGCCGGTTTCCAGAACGAGCAACTTGCACTCGGCAGAGAAATGAGCATCCTCTTTGACCCGGCCCGCCAGGACGTCACCTTCAGCCTTCCCGCGGTGACCAACTCGGTCATCGTCGACGGTCAGCTCGTCTCCATCCTGGCGTCCGGTGCCGTCTCCCGGACTTCCGCCGCAACCCCCGCCGCAGTTCCCGCCGAACACGGCCCCAACCTTTTCAATCTCAGGCTGGTCGCTGATCTCTCCGACCTGCAGCTAAACGTTACCGGCATTCTCCGCTCTGAACTCACCCGCTCTCCCCGCTGCGGCGAGCGCATTGAGGTTCTACAAGCCACGCTCACCCCGCTCGAGCCTGCCAGCCTGGTGGTAGTTCGCGTCCACTTCGAGCGCTGGATCTGTCCGCCGGGTCAGCAAAGTCCGATCGAAGTCGCCTCCGGCGAGGGCACCCTCGAAGTAAAGCTCACTCTATCGGTTGAACCCGCCGCCGCACCCGCAGGCACACCGACGCCGGCAACGACCGAGTCAAGCGGGACCCTGCATCTCGTCTCCGAAATTACCCGCGTCGACGCCAGCGGTTTCGTCCGCGACTCGCTCCGCTCCGGAGACCTGGGCGCCAATCTGCGCGACCAAATCGCCGCCTCGCTTCTCTCCGCCCTGCGAATGGGTACAGATCCCAAAGCCACTCTCCCACCCGCCGCCCAGAAGTCCGCCACCCTCCAGAAAGCAAGATTCCAGGATGACGGTGCCGATCAATTGAGTTTGGTCCTCGACGGTCAGCTACAGCTCTCCGATGAGCAGACCCAACAATTCGCCGCCCAGCTAAAGCAACGCCTGTCCGCGCAAGGAACATCCCCGCAATAGAACACGTGTTCGCCTAGGGACGGCCGCCCCCGGCCGTCCAAGCCGAGCGCAGCTCGGCCCCTGCCTCCAGCCCCAGCATCGTCACGACTTGAGCCGGCTGCGCAAAACCCGATGTCGCATTTGATCTTGGGTGGCGCAGCGCTTGAGCGCTGCGGTGACTCAGCCGCTGAGCTCACACTTTCTGCTCGGGAACCGGCCCTTCCCGCAGCCCGCCGCAGTCCTCAGTCCCACGCTTCGTAAAGTTATGCAAAGATTTGTCTGAGTCCTGTTCCCCGCACAACTTTCCACTCATAATTCCGTTCATAGCTGTAGACAGCTCGTTTCAAAAAAGGAGATCCCCAATGCTCAAGCAGTGTCTTCTCATTCTTCTCGCGGCTAGCCTCATCGCCATCGCCGTGCCCTTCGCCACGGCACAATCATCCGGACAATCATCGAACGACGGCCCGCCCGCCAGTCAGCAACCCGCGCAGGCCAACGGTGGCTGGCACCACGGCCCACCCGACCCCGCCGAGCGTACCCGGCAACTGACCAAACATCTCAACCTTACCTCCGATCAGCAAACCAAAGTGCAGGACATCCTTCAATCCGAGCATTCCCAGATGGAAACCCTGCACCAGGACAATTCTCTTTCCCAGCCGGATCGCCACTCCAAAATGATGGACATCCGCAAGACCAGCGACACGCAGATCCGCGCGCTTCTCGATTCAACCCAGCAAAAGAAGTGGGACGAAATGCAGGCCAAGCGTGAGCAATGGGGACACAACGGTCACGGCGACGCCGGCGACCACCAGGGTCCACCACCCCAGCAATAAACGAGGTGTGAGGCCAGAGAGGTTAGATTGCAGAGGCTAAAACCGGCCAAAACCTCTGCAATCTAACCTCTGACCTCTGCAATTACCCCACCCCGATCCGTCCCGCGTGCCCCGCAATCTCCTCGAGAATCGCCAGCCCCAACTCCAGCGCACGCATTCCATCCTTCAGCGAAACCACCGGACGCGACCGCTCCCGCACCGCCTGCAAAAATGCGGTGATCTCCGCCAGCAGCGGCTCCTCCGCTGTGATCGCAGGCTTAGACATCGAGATCTGCGGATTCACGCTAGGCCGGGTGCCCCACTCATTCGCGTCCTTTGCGAATGAGTGGGCGTCTGGTGCGAATAAGGTGTCGCCAGCACTGCCGACCGAGAATACCAGCACATCCTGCCGTCCATAATCGATCGAAATATATTGCCCCGGCTGAAAAAAGCGCAGCTTGCGCACGCGCTCCGTCGAAACCCGGCTGGCCGTAAAGTTGGCCACGCAGCCCGATTCGAATTCGACGCGCACATTCGCGATATCCACCTTGTCCGATAGAATCGGTAGCCCCACCGCCCGGATTTCCTTCACCCCCGACTTCACAAACGTCAGCACCACATCGAGGTCGTGGATCATCAGGTCCAGCACCACGTCCACGTCGAGCGCGCGCGGAGAGAACACACTCAGCCGGTGCACTTCAAAAAACATCGGCCGGTTGATCAACGGCAGCGTAGCCCGCACCGCCGGATTGAAGCGCTCCAGATGCCCGACCTGCGCCACCCGCTTGTTCTCCAGCGCCACGCGCAGCAGTTCGTCGGCCTCCGAAAGCGTCGCCGCCACCGGCTTTTCGATGAGCACGTCAACCCCGGCTTCCATCAGGGTGCGCGCCACCTCCACATGCAGAACCGTGGGCACCGCGACCGACGCCGCCTGCACCTCGCTGTGCGTAGTCAGCATCTGCTCGACCGAGCCAAACGCTTTGCAGTCAAACTCACGAGCAATCGCGTCCGCCCGCGCCGTATCCGGATCGACCACCCCCACCAGTCGCACGCTGCCCGCCTGCTGCAGTTGCCGATAGACACGCGCATGATTGCGCCCAAAGGCGCCCACGCCGATCACCGCAACATTAATCGGAAATTCCGTGCTCAGATGAGTGCTCCAGAGCGAAGCAGCAACGCGCTATTGTCGCAGTTAAGTCCCCAGATAGGAAAGCGCAAAACCAAGAACCACGTAGCGACGGCCGCCCTCGGCCGTCCCGCCCCTTCATGCCTTCTTCAGCAGCGCGATCTGCCCCGCGTGATAAAGCTCGTGCTGAACCACGCCATGCAGCATGTAGTAGAAAGTGTAGTGTGCTCCCTCTTTGCCCGGGACCATCTCATCAAGCCGCGAATCGGGAAGACCAGCAACCGCCGCAACCAGTTCCTCATGCACGCGCCGCACCCGATCCAGCGCCGAGCGCCATGCCGCCTCGCCAGCATCCTTAATCGGAGGAAAATTTTCAGCATCGGAGAGCTCCACCGCGACCCCGCCCAACCGCCGCAGCACCGCGCCATCCCAAGCCGCAATATGCAGCACCAATTCCCAGATCGAGTGCGTCCCTGCGATCGGACGAGCCGCCGCCCGCGCTGCCGTGACCCCTTTCACAATCTCAAACAGAGAGTCGCCATGCCAGGCGTCCCCATCAAACGCGCGGCGAAGCTGGTCGGAAATACGAGATGCTTCAGACATACATGTAGGTATCCTCGTGATCCTTCGAGCGATTTGCTGTTACGCTTTGCCAGCCGAACGCCTGCTCCCAATCACTCCGCCCAAACCGCAATCCCCGCCGCATCCGCCGCGCGGATAATCGCCTCGCCATCCAGCAACAAACATCGCCCCGCGTCCACCGCCACACAACTCGCCCCCGCGCGCGCCATCGTCTCGATCGTCTTCACCCCAATCACCGGGACGTCAAAACGCATATCCTGCCCCGGCTTCGCAACCTTCACCACCGTCAATGCGCGGCTCAGGGTCGAAGCCTCACCCGCTGACTTCGAATCTAGATCCAAAGACCGCATCAGCGCTCCCGCCCGCTCAATCGTCGCATCCGTACCTTCCATCGCTTCGACCGCCACGCAAGCCGCTTCCGCAATCACCACCGTTTGTCCAATGTCGTACTCCGCCAGCCGCCGCCCGACCGCGCGCCCGTATTCGATATTCTTGCGTTCCTCCGCGCTAGGAGCCCGCTTCGTGAGCACACCCGTTTTCGCCAGCAAAGGTTCGAGCAGCGCCGTCGAGTTCTCCAGCATGATGCCCTCATCCGCCAGAACCTTAGCCACCGCGCCCAGCAGCGAATCCGTATTCCGAGTGCCCAGTGCGAGCAGCAGCTTAGCCAGCCGCCAGTCCGGCTTGATGGCGGAAAAAATCTGCTTGTGCTTCACCTGCCCCGCCATAACGGCGCGAGTCACGCCCGCAGCTTTAAAAGTGTCGATAAGCTTTGAGAGGTCGCCCAGAGAAAGCCAGTGAACGGAAGTCCCGCCTTTCGCCTCAAGCTCGGGGAAAGCTTCTTCCTTGATGGCGGCGACAACAACGTCGTAACCCAGCGCCCGCGCCGCGTCCAGCACAAGAAAAGGAAACTTCCCATTGCCCGCAATCAGGCCGAGTTTCTCTCCACTGCCCACTACTTAATCACTCCGCGTTCCGACGCCTCAATGAATCCGATAAGCATCGCAACATCTTCCCCAACATCGGCCTCGGATTTCAGCTTCTCGATCGCCTGCGAAGTGTTCAGCTTCGAAGCCAGCAGCACCTTATACGCGTGATGAATTTTCCGAATCCGTTCTTTCGTGAATCCCCTCCGCTCCAGCCCCACGGCATTTAATCCATAAGCCCGAGTCCCGCGCTCAGCGGAAGTCTTCGAAAACGGCAGCACATCCCGCGTGACGGTCGTTCCCCCACCAATAAATGCATGCGTCCCGATCCGCACAAAATGATGCACCGGACACAGCGCTCCCACCGTCGCCCAGTCTCCCACCGTAACGTGCCCGCCCAGCGTAGCCGCGTTCGCCATGATGATGTGACTCCCAACCTGGCAATCATGGGCAATATGCGTATACGCCATGATCAGGTTGTGGTCGCCGACTCGCGTGCATCCCCCACCCTTCACCGTGCCGCGATTGATGGTGACATACTCGCGGATCAGGTTATGGTCGCCGATCTCCAGCCGCGTTGGTTCGCCCGCATAACTGATATCCTGCGGCGCCATGCCAACTGAAGTAAAAGGGAAGAAGCGGTTGTCGGCCCCAATTTTCGTTGGCCCATCGATCGTGACATGCGAAGCCAGATGGCACCCCTCGCCCAGTTCCACCTCCGCCCCGATCACGCAATAAGGCCCAATCTTGCACGACGCATGTATCTTGCTTTTCGGATCAATGATCGCCGTAGGATGGATCGCCGTGGGATGAACGGACTTCGTCAAATGGCCCTTCCCGTGTCATCCTGAGCGCAGCCGGGCCAAGCGCGAAGCGATTGGCTCGGCGGAGTCGAAGGACTCCTATTCATTCCTAATCTTTCGCGCTGCCGCAGGGAGTTCTTACGATGGACCATGACTTTGGGGATGCAAACCTACCCTTCCTCGCCTCCAACCTCCGCCGTCCCCACACTCCGCGGCACCAGCCGGCAAGTCACCGTAGCCTCGGCCGCCACCTTGCCGTCCACATACGCCTTGCCTTCCAACCGAGCCGCCGTCATCCGCCAAGCCTTCACCACCACTTCAATCCGCAGCTGATCTCCCGGCACCACCGGACGCCGGAATCGCGCCTTCTCGATCCCCGTAAACACCATCAGCATCTCGTCCCGGTTCGGAATCTCCGTCAGCAGCAGCAGCCCGCCCGCCTGCGCAATCGCCTCCACAATCAGTACCCCCGGCATGATCGGCTTCTCCGGAAAGTGACCCTGAAAAAAAGGCTCGGTGATGGTCACATTTTTCAACGCGACTATGCTTTTCATCCGCACCAGTTCAATCACCCGGTCGATCAACAGAAATGGATAGCGATGCGGCAGGATCTTAAGAATGTCGCCGATATCCATCCCCGTCTTTACCGGCTCTGGTTCCTGAGTCGTAGTGTGTGTGGTCTCAGTCATGCTGTTTCGTTCAAGGCGAAGATTATACTGTAGCGCACGTCGCGATGAGATTGGTCCCGAAACAAAAAGGATCCTCTGGACGGCAGTCCCGCCGAGAACATTAGCGACAAAAGAAACACTGTTTTAGTTGTAAGGGTTGGAGTCATCTCCAACCCCGCCGAACTCTATACCGAACTAGCCGCAGTCCCCGAGCAAATGGAGCGACCGTGCACGTACGTACGAATCACCGTGTACGAATCACCGTGGAAGAGCGGCCCTTCAGGGCCGCGTTCGCCCAGTAAAATCAGCGCGGGCTTTAGCCCCTGTGGTCGCTCCGCCGCCAGGGATACTCCCTACCGTGCCCGTCCTCCGATGCCCCCCGACTATCCTCACCCCGCCGAACCGCCGATGATCACTCCAGGAGCACTGCAATCAATCATCCCCGGAGCCGATATCCATGAACTCGCCCGACATCAATCCCTCGACCAGTCCTCCCATCGAACCCGATCGCCGCCTCCATCCCCGCTACACGCTTCAGGTCCAGATCGAAATCCGCCAGGAAGGCAGCGACGTCCCCATGCGCTTGGAAACCACCGACCTCAGCCGCGGCGGTTGTTACATTGAGCTGATCATGCCCCTGCCAGTCGACGTCCGTGTTCAAGCCACTCTCTGGCTCGATGGCTACCCCATTGTCATCCGCGGCCGCGTGGCCACCCGCCATCCCCAATTCGGCAACGGCATCAAGTTTGTGGATTTCGAAGGTCAGGCAGAACACCTCCTGATCCGATACCTGGACGCCATCGCCACATAGCATTAAGAACAGCCAAGCAGCACTCCCAGCCTGTTTTTCGATCAAGAAATCAAGCGGTGACAGCGCATCAAAGGTTCAAAGTATCACCCATGTCCCACTTATTACTTTCCAGGTTCCCCAAGATAAGCAGGGCTTTGAACCCATGAAACTTTGAAACCTGTGTTATTTTCCCTTCCCCATCCGCACGATCGGCAAAGTCAACCCATCCCCCATCGGCGCCTCCACGGCCTCCAACTCCTCATACCCCTTCGCTCGATAAAAAGGAACCCCCGTCAAAGTCGCCCCCATCTCCAGTCGCCGAAACCCAGCCGCCCCAGCCGCAGCTTCGCACGCCTCCAGAATCATCCCGCCAATCCCCCGCCGCGCCCACGCCGGATGAACAAAAAATGCGCGAATCTTAGCCGCGTCCTTCGCCGGATCCAGCAATGAGTCCTCGCGCCCCGCGAACTGATCGCCGCCATAAAGAGTCTTCCGCTTGCTCCATCCCCCGCACCCCACCAGCAACGCCGTCCCCGAAGCCGCAATCTCCTCTGCCGCAAAATAAGTTCCGTCCGAAATCAGTTGCGTGTCCACCCCATATACCGTCCGCAGCGCGTTCTCCAATTGCGCTGCGGAATAATCCCCCGCCTGCAACCCCCGCACCGAAGCTTCAATCAATTCCCGAAGCGAGGGAATATCGCAAGCCTCAGCCAAACGAATGCGTATCTTCATAACCAATCTCTATAACCCCTTTATAACGCCCTTTGCCGCACTGCGGAAAAATGCCGTGTAGAGACGGGGCTTGCCCGTCTTGGGCCACCTCGGAACCAACCTTCGAGTAGTAACGGGAAGGGCACGAGTTTACTCGTGCCTTTAAGTCATTAACAATGTGTCCGCGCTTTAGCGCCTGAGGAGTGCTCTTTGCCCCTGGACTAGTCTTCACAAAGCTGTTCAGCGATGCCGAAAGTTCTTCGAAAGTCAAATGCCTCTTCAGGGGCCGCAGAACTAGAAAGTTGAATTCTCCACCGACACCGCCCTAGCCGACTTTCTTCCCCAAGCGCTCCACCATGGCATGCAGAGCACGTTGCGTCTGAGGTCTCCACCAGGCTTCAGTGACAGCTTCAAGTTCCGTTTCAAGATTGTCGAAGAGACCGACCAAATCGGCGCGGGCATTTGCGCGCGTCACTGCCATCGCTTCAGCCGGAAGCGCCAGCACCGCTTGGCACCACTCCAAGGCACGGCTCACGACGCGCTCGACGGGAAACAATTCGTCCACCAGGCCGACGTTCAAAGCCTCTTGCGGGGAGATCAGCACACCCGTAACCGCCAACCGTTCTGCCTGACGCGGGCCAACCTGCCGCCGCAGGGCGCGCAGAATTATCGGAGGCAAAACAATCCCCACCTGCACTTCGCTCAGCCCGAGTTTGAAGTCTCCTTGTGCCCCCACTCGCCAATCGCAGAACAAAGGCAGGACCGTCCCGCCTGCCGGGGCATGACCTGTGATCGCGGCAGCAATCGGAATCGGCGAACCGGCCAGCGCCTTGAGCAGAGCATAAAATTCACGCCACAGCGCGGCCAAAGCTGCGCGATCCAAGCCAAGCAGCAGCGGCACATCCAGACCAGCGGAAAACCTGCCCGGCGACCCCGAAAGAACTAAAGCCCGCGCGCCGTTGTGTGGGGCCGCTTCGACCGCCTGTCGCAGTGCCGCTATCAATTCCAGGGTGAGGGCATTTACCGGCGGACGATTCAGCCGCAACTCCCGGACCGCTCCGTGGTCGGTCACCAGAATCATGCCGGTAGCTTACAACTTTCTTGATTGGAGAGCGAAGGCTGGCGAGGCAATTGATTTTGAGTGGCGCAGCGGTTCACCGCCTTGCGTTCCTGATTTTGAGTGGCGCACGGTTCACCGGGGTTGTACTTGCCTTTGGGTGGCGCAGCGGTTCACCGCTGCGATAACACATCCTTGATGACTGCGGGCTTTAGCCCCTGATGCGCGCCGCCGCGCACTCCGAGCAAGGACAAACTTCCCGCAAATAAAACCACGAATAAATCCCCAGATCGTGTCGATCGTTCCACGAAAACTTCAGCGCATATTTGCCCACTGCCTCCGCCGACAGCGCTTTCACCAACGGCTTGAACATCGGCAAAGTCCCCGGCGCCAGCTTTTCAGGCTCGCCCGGCTTTCGTTTCGCCTTGGTTCGCTCATCCTCGCAAAGCGCGCAAGGGCAAGCATCCCGCAAAAACGTAAACGTATAGACGGACCGGTGCCCATCCTTCCACTCAATCTCCATCCCCGTCCCCGTCGTCAAATGAATCACCACCGACTTGGGATCGTTCCCCACCCGAGGAGTAAAATCCGGCAGCGCCATAAATTAAAGTATCGCACGCGCCAAGCTCGTGTGGTGACGGGGCTCTGTCCCGTTCCGGCCGGGTGCCCCCCGCGTGCTCTAGATGTTGAACTGATTTTGGGTGGCGCAGCGGTTCACCGCTGCGGTAAGGGTGTTTTCCCAGAGCCGGCTTTAGGCGCTGCGGTGAGACTGCGCGAAGTGGAAGATACCTTTTTCGCACCGACCACTAAAGCCCCGTGATAACCAACTTCTTCCCAGCCGCGTCTAACAGGTTTATAAAGTAAAAAGAAAGCAGGAGGGCCCCATGGATCGCAGAAAGTTTCTGCTGGCAGGCTCCGCGGGAGTAGCAGGTGCCTGGGTCGCCCAAAAGTTTCTCGGCACCAGCGCGCTCAGTAATCGTCTATTCGGCCCACAGTTCGCAGCTCTGCCACCGTTGACGCAGAAGATAGCCGCCTTCGACACCGTAACCTTGGGCAAGACTGGAATCCGCACCAGCCGTCTGGCCATGGGCACCGGCACCATCGGCACCGGTCATCATTCCAATCAGACCGCGCTCGGCATGAAGGGGCTGTCGGATCTACTGCTCAACGGCTACGATCACGGCCTGCGTTTTTTTGACTCGGCCGACGCCTACGGAAGCCATCCCCACGTCGCCGAAGCGCTGAAGCATGTCCCGCGCGACCAGGTCGCGGTCCTCACCAAAACGTTCTCGCGGGATCCGAAGTCTGCCCGCGCCGATCTCGACCGCTTTCGTCGCGAACTCGGCGTCGACTACATCGACATCTGCCTGATGCACTGCCTGACCGAAGGCGATTGGACGGAACGCTTCCAGGGCGTGATGGACGTGCTCTCCGAAGCGAAAGAGAAGGGGATCATCCGCGCCCACGGCTGCTCCTGTCACTCCATCGAGGCCCTGCGCGCCGCCGCCAAATCGCCTTGGGTCGAAGTGGATTTGGCCCGCATCAATCCGATCGGCTCGCACATGGACGCCTCGCCCCAGGAAGTCGCCAGCGTTCTGCGTGAAATGAAAGCCGCCGGCAAAGGCATCATCGGCATGAAGATCCTCGGACAAGGCGATCTCCGCGGCCGCGTCGACGACGCGATCCGCTACGCCCTGTCGCTCGGCGTGCTCGACGCCTTCACCATCGGCGCCGAAAGCAAAGGAGAGCAGGAAGACTTAATGCGCCGCATCGCTGCCGCATAAGCACGCATAAGGAACTGGCAGATGCACAACCGGCAACGCGCAACCGGAAAAACCTTGGCTGAGAAGACCACACTTCCGCGATCACTCCCGCTAGAATCTCTCCAGGTTCTCCATGAACACCGTCCGCATCGCCGCCCTCCTCGAACCATTCCTCGAGCAATCGCTCGTGCTATCTCAACTCGATCAAATATCGACGTACATCGATTTATTACTCCGCTGGAACGCCCGCATCAACCTGACCGCCATCCGCAAAGAAGAAGAAATAGTAACCCGCCACTTCGGCGAGTCCTTCTTCCTGGCAAGCCATCTCTTCCCCAAAGAATGTGTGGCGCGGACACTCTTATCCGCGAACGCCGACAGCGCCCAACCGCTGGAAGATTCACAACTATTAAGCCCTTGTCATCCTGAGCGCAGCCGAGCCGAGAGCGAAGCGATTGGCTCGGCGGAGTCGAAGGACCCCTACCCTTACTCCGTGCCCGCGCCGCCGCAGGGAATTCTCCCCGCACCCTCGAATTTTCTGAGCGTCCTCGACATCGGCTCCGGTGCCGGATTCCCCGCCCTGCCCCTGAAGATCTGGGCACCGCACCTCCATCTCACGCTGATCGAATCGAATCACAAGAAGGCTGCCTTCCTCCGCGAAGTGACCCGTGCACTTACATTGACCGACGTCAATGTAATCACCGACCGAGCCGAAATTCTAGCCGCCCGCCCGGAGCGTCCCCAAGCCGACGTAGTAACCCTCCGAGCCGTTGAGCACTTCGACGCCATCCTCCCCCAAGCCGTCACCTTCCTGGCCCCCAAGGCAAGCCTAGCCCTGCTGATAAGCACCACCCAGCTCCCACAAGTGACTACCCTGACCGATGTAAGTTGGCACGCCCCATTGACTATCCCGCAGTCACGTTCAAGGGTATTACTGGTTGGATACAGGACCGCTGTAGGAACTACATAGCAGATTTTACCGCAAATAGTGGTAGACTGCGCCACTTTTGCAGCCATAATATGGTCAGAAGTGGTACATTTATTCATTAATCTCACTATGAGATAGGATCGGGATTTGGTGTTCCACGTGGAACACTTCTCAGTTTTCACAAGGCAACTGGAATGCGAATCCGCCACGGGACGGCCCGATATGTTCCACCCGAAACATATTCTCCCCTGAAACGCCGAAGTAGTTGCCGGCGAGCCAAGTGTTCCATGTGAAACACTGGATCGTGTTTTGCACAGCAATCGGCATTGATTTCGTGGATGCGTTCGCATATTCTGACCCGCAACACCAAGAAAACAAAATCATGGGACGTGTCATCGCAGTTGCTAACCAGAAGGGTGGCGTCGGCAAGACTACGACCGCCATCAACCTCGCCGCCTCACTTGCCGCCGCCGAAGTCAACACGCTGCTGGTGGACTGCGATCCACAGTCGAACTCCACCAGCGGCTTGGGCCTAGTGAAGAGTCCGGAGCGCATCAGCATCTACGACGTGATCATGGGCGTGGCTTCGGCTGAAGAGGCATTGCAGCTCACCGAACTCGAACAGCTGTGGCTGATTCCATCGCACAAGAACTTGATTGGCGCGAACCTTGAGCTGGTGGCGGCGGAGCGACGCGAGTATCGTCTGCGCGATGCGCTGGCCAGTTTGCTTGATCGCTTTCAGTTCATCGTGCTGGACTGTCCTCCAGCGCTTGATCTGCTGACGCTGAACGCGCTGGTCGCCGCGGATGGAGTCTTGATTCCGATGCAGGCGGAGTACTTTGCGCTGGAGGGTGTGTCGGAGTTGCTCGACACCATCGAGAGAATACGCGGCGAGCTCAATCCTCGGCTGGTGGTTGAGGGCGTGGTGATCACGATGTTCGATGAGCGGACGAACCTGGCGCAACAGGTGGCCGAGGAGTTGAAGAAGTATTTTGGAGACAAGCTGTGTACGACTACGATCCCGCGGAACATACGGCTGGCGGAGGCTCCGAGCCATGGGCAGCCGGCGCTGGTGTATGACGTGCGCTCGCGCGGAGCGGAGAGCTACATACGGCTGGCGAAGGAGATCCTGGACCGGCAGGCGGGGATGGCGAGCGGGTCCGGGGAGGCAGCTTAGATTGATGGACATAAATATTTATGTTAATCGATATAAGTTTGCTCCCGAGAACAACGTCTTAACCACAGGGGGCACAGGGGAACACAGGGGCGAACATTTCTTTTGGAGAGGGGAACTGGTTGATGACTACATCGAATGCGGCGATGGTGGATAAGACGATCGCGAAGGCCAGCGAGAAACTGGCGGAGAAGCGGCGGGCTTTGGGGCGCGGGCTGGAGTCTCTTTTGCCGGGGCCGCGGGTGGTGAATATTCCAGTGGCTCCCGCGGTTCCGCAAGGTACGCGGACGGATGGGGCGGCCGATTCTTCGTTGTTTTCATCTCCTTCTTCCTCGACTTCTTCTCTTTCTGCCTCTTCTGCCGAATTCGCTGGTGGACGGCCGGGGGCGGCCGTCGCTACGCGAGAGCCTGTGGTTCCGGGGACTTTGGATGTTTTGCAGGCGGTGGCTTCGGGGCAGACTGCGGATGGGGAGACGGTGTTTCATCTGGCGATGGATCAGATTGACCACAATCCGCACCAGACTCGGAGGGAATTCGATCAGGGCGCTCTTCAGGAACTGGCAGACTCGATCGCGGCGCAGGGGGTGGTGCAGCCGATTGTGGTGCGTCCGGGGAAAGAGGGCCGGTTCACACTGATTCTGGGCGAGCGGCGGATGCGCGCCTCGGAGAGGTTGGGGAACGCGACGATCCCGGCAATAGTGAAGCGGGTCTCGGAGCAGCAGGCGGCGGAGATGACGCTGGTCGAGAACCTGCAGCGTGAGGACCTGAATTGCATGGAGCAGGCGGAGGCGTTCTCGAACCTGAGCACGGAGTTCAAGCTTACGCAGGAGCAAATTGGTGCGCGGGCGGGCGTGTCGCGGGAAAAGGTGTCGAATTTCATGCGGCTACTATCGTTGCCGGAAGGCGTGATCGGAGCGCTGCAGAAGGGCAGGTTGACGTACAGCCACGCGCGGGTGCTGTTGACGCTGAAGGATAACGTCCGGATATGGAAGTACGCGCAAAAAGCGATGGAAGAAAAGATGTCGGTGGCGAAGCTGGAGGATCTGGTGTTGAGACTGAGCGCACCGGTCGGGCTGGGCGACCCAAATAAGGGGGGCGGGGCGCGGTGGGTGGATCCAAATGTGAAGGCGGCGCAGCGGTCGCTGGAGGAAGTGTTGGGGATGCGGGTGCGGATCCGGGATCGGAAGGGACGAGGCAAGATTGTGATTGAGTATGGGACGATCGACGATTTTGAGCGGGTGGTCAGGATGTTGAAGGGGAGGTAGCGCAGGTTTCAGAGGTTCAGAGTTTTTGTTTCAGAGGAATCTGATTGTGCCACGCGGGACTTGTGCCTGATCCCATTTCCAGGCCGACTGCTAAGCAAACCCTGCTGCTGATATTGCTGCCGATGCTGGGGGCGGTTTTTTGTCTTCGGCTTTATCTGCACCTGGTGCGGGTTCAGCATGTTTATCCGGGCGGATATCTGGTTCATCATTTGTTTGTTGGGGTGTTGATCGAACTGCCTGCAGCATTCATTTTGGCTTTTGGTGCGCGCAACCGAGTGCGGGCATTTTTGGCGTTTGGGGGCTTTGGGGGTTGGTGCGGGGATGGTTCTGGATGAGGTGACTTATCTGGTGGCTACTCAGGCCAGCGATCGCGATTATGTTTCTCCGGTTTCGCTGGGTGGTTCGGTTGGGTTGGTTTCGTTGGCGACGATCTTGTTGGTGGGGATTTATTGGGCGCGGCGGGATTGAGGCTTACGCGGCCCTGAAGGGCCGCTCTTCCACGGGGACCCATACATCCTTGCGCGGGAGCAACTGGTGCCGTCCCTTGCGGGACTCGGGCTTTGCCACTTTCGCTTACCCGGCACTTGCGTGCCGGAAGCGGCGGAACAGGAAAGCCCCGCCCGTTCGCGGCTGGGGCGCACGCTGGCGACGGGGAGGAATCTTGCGAGTAATCATTGGAATGAGCCTCCCTTTGGAGTTGCGAATTGGAGTACGGTCTTCAGTCGTTTCATGGAAGACCTCCTCGGCAGATGCTCTTCTCCCACTTTTTACTGTGCTGATTCTCCCTTTGGTTTTGGCGCACTCATTGGGAACTTGCAGAGGGAATCATTAGAGTAACAAGTGGAACGGTTCGCGCAATTTGGCGGGGATTTCTGCTGCAATCTGCTTCTCTTTACTGCAATTTCTGGTACTCCGCTTTCGCTTGCTTCAGAATTGGGATGTCTGGGTCGGCGTCTTTCCAGGCGGCAAAGAAATCCTGGTAGGCGGACTTGGCGGCGGTGGTGTTGCCCTGGAGGGCTTGGGCGCGCCCCAATCCCAGATGGGAGAGATTGTAGGTAACGTCATTGGGGCTGACACCGCGGTGGTCAAGAATCTTCTGATACTCGGCCGCCGCCTTGGCGCCGTCTTTCGAGCCCAAGAAGGCCTCGGCGTGAATGTAGTTGACCCAGTAATGCGCGGTGCCGGGTTCGGTGCCGAGTTCGTAGGGGGTGGCGATTTCGAGGTGCGCGACGGCCTGTGCCGGTTGGTTGTGTTGCAGGTCGCTGCGAGCATGGACGAGAGGGACAAGGACCTTGTTGAGGATGGTGTCGGTGGGATACTCGCGGACAAGATCTTCGGCAATTTTCTGGCTGCCCGCAAGGTCTCCGGTCTGGGCTAGCACCCACATGACAGCTGCACGAGTGTCGCGGTCTTGGGAGAGAGCGAGAGCCTGCGAGATTTTCCGGCGAGCTTCCGGGAGGTTGCCCAGTTCGGCCTCGCACTCAGACTGGATAGCGAGAATGATGCCGCTGAATTCCTTGTAACCGAGGCGTTGGGAAACACTTTCACTTTGGGCAAAAGCGGCGCGGGCGGGCTGCAACCTGCCCAACGCGCACTCGCTCCGGGCGTAAATAAAGAGGAGGATGGGTTCGTCCGGTTTTCCGGCAGCCAGTTCCAGTTCGTGGCGCTCGGCGGCTTCATCGCCACGAATGAAGGCGAGATCGATGAGCGTGAAATGCACCGACCGCACCTCCGCGCCCACCTTCTCCGCCACCGCCCGGGCTTCGTCGAAGCGACCGAGGCGTTCGTAGGCGTCGGCGGTGTTTTGATAGGCATAAACGTCTTTTGGGTCGATGCGCATGGCCTCGCTGGAACTAGCAAGAGCCTTTTCCTGCTGCCCGATGGCCTGGTAGCGCAAGGCGAGATTGTCGCGAGGCGTAGTGTCGCGCGGGTAGGTTTGCACCCATTGTTCGTAGATCTCGATGGCCTTCTCCAGGTCGCCGGTGACAATGTCGTAGTAATGCGACGAGATATACAGCCTTTCGCGTTCGCTGGCTCTCTCCTTCAAGTCAAAGGCCTTGGCGATAAAAGTGTCGGCCATCCCTTGCTGCGTCAGATTGTTATAGGCCACGCCCAGCGTGGCATTGGCCATGGCGAAGTTGGGATCGAGTTCGACGGCGCGCTTGAGATGGGGAAGGGCCTTGTCATCGTCAAGTCTCTGATGGTCGGCCTGGCCGAGGCTGAAGGCCTGCAAGGCTTCGAGTGACGAGGTGGTGGCCTGTTCGAGGGGGGTGGCGAACTTCTGCACCGAGCCGATCGATTCGCCGAGCTTGCCGCGCAAGCTGGAGGCAGCCTGGTCGAGCGACTTGAGGATCTGCTCCTTGCTGTCGGCCTCGATTTCTTCGCGTGCCAACACGTCACCGGTTTGGGCATTCAGCGCGGAGAGGGTGATGACGTAGTGCGTGCCCAGGCTGGCGATGGAGCCAGTGAGCATGGCCTTGGCGTTTTCGCGCATGCAGATCTCGCGGGCGACGTCATTGGTGATGCGGTCGTCGGGCTTACGGCCCATGAAGCGCAGCGCTTCGCGGATGCGGGATTCAGGCATCAGGTTCAGGTAGGGAGATTGCTCGAGTTGGACGGCGAGCGCCTGCTTCAGCGTTCCATCGAACACGGAATCGCCAGTGGTGTTGACGAAGTCGGCAAGGACGACGGTGTCTTTCTCGGTGAGGGCGGTGGTGCGGCGGGCGCGGAGGAACACGCCTCCGGCGATGAGGGCCGCGATCACCACCGCGCCGACGAGGGCGGGAATCTTCCAGGATGCCTTCGGGCTCTGTCGCGAACTCTGTCCTGAACCCTGTCCTGAACTTTGTCCTGAAACCGGCGGCGTTGCGCTCGTACTCGCCGGCGTCACCGTGCCCGACGAACCTGCGGCAAGCGCCGGGATAGAGCCGGACGAGATTGCTTGTGCCGCGGGCTTTGATCCTGAGTCGTGCGCTGCCGCGACTGATCCCGAACTTGCGGCAACGGCGCGTCCGGTGTCGGTATCGCGCTTCAAGCGCTGCAGGTCGGCGCGGATGTCGGCGGCGTGCTGGTAGCGGAGATTGCGATCTTTTTCGAGCGCCTTGTTGATGACGTCTTCGAGCTTCTGGGGCAAGTCGGGATTGAGGCGAATCGGGGAAACGGGAGCGCGATCGAGGATGGCCTGAAAAATCAGCGCTGAGGTGTCTCCGCGAAACGGCACCATGCCGGTGGCCATTTCATAGAGCACGGCTCCGAAGGAAAACAGGTCGGTGCGGGGATCGAGTTCTTTTCCCTTCGCCTGCTCGGGCGACATGTAGGCGACCGTGCCAATCGCGGAACCGGGGCTGGTCAGGTGCTCTTCAACCAGCGAGGATTCGACCGTCACACCGGCCGGCTCCGATGGGCGCGTGGCGGGCTGAGTGACTTTGGCCAGTCCGAAGTCGAGGATTTTGGCGTGGCCGCGCTTGGTCACAAAAATGTTCGCGGGCTTAATGTCGCGATGAACAATGCCCTGCGTGTGCGCGGCGTCTAGCGCATCAGCGATTTCGATGCCCAACGAAAACAATGCATCCAGCTCCATGGGACGATTGCCGATGATGTGTTTCAGGGTCGCGCCGTCAAGGTACTCCATGACGATGAAGGCCTTGCCGTCCTGCTCGCCAATGTCATGAATGGTGCAGATATTTGGATGGTTGAGCGCGGAGGCAGCGCGCGCCTCGCGGCGGAAGCGTTCGAGGGACTGGCGGTCTCCGGCTACATTTTCGGGAAGGAATTTGAGGGCGACGAAGCGATCGAGGCGAGTGTCTTCGGCTTTGTAGACGACGCCCATGCCGCCGCCGCCTAGCTTTTCGACGATGCGGTAGTGCGAGATAACTTCGCCAACCATTCCGTCTCCCGGCATAGGGCTGAAATCTTACGTTTGGGGATCGGGCAAGTCAACCGAATGGTGGTGCGCGGACACTACTCGACGATGCAATGGTGCGACCTTGTTCATGCTGTCCAACTTCACACTCTGTTCATACTCTCCAATAGTCGGGACGCCATTGCTGGACTGCTTTTTTGATGTCGGCGGCGGAGAGCTGCTGGTTCAGTGCGCGGGCGGCCAGGGCGGGAAGTTCGGCGTCGGAGGCGAAGCGCAGAGCGATGAGTTGCGATTCGGTAAATTCCGGGATGCGGGGACGAAGAGCGGGATCGAGCAAGGACGCGAGGCGCAATCTTTCTTCCAGGCGGATGACGCGGTCCTGTACTTTGAGGGCGTTGAGGCGAATCTTGAAAATGGCGGCTAAGGCCGCGAGCATGACGACGACAAACCATGCGGAATGCAGTCCTGGGCGTCTGACCAGATGGACAACGGAGGCAATCAGGGTGATGGCAAATACGGGCAGGACAAAAAAATGGAAGGGCGGATCATAACGGGTGTGATTGGAGAAATTCTGCGGAGATGCGGCCATGGGGAGAGGCTCCTTTTTGATTGAAGATCGAAATGATCATCGCACGTTTGGGGATTGGGGGATGAAGTGTTCGCGGGACTCGATGCCATGAAGGGTAGCGGCAGTGGAGCGGAGGCCGAGCTACGCTCGGCTTGGACGGGCGAGGCGCCCGTCCCCACACTAGCCGTCACCACACTTGGTTATTCGTCTAGGAGGATGCGGATCTTGCGGGTCAGGGCATCGAGCGAGAAGGGCTTTTGCAGGACGGCGGCGGTGTCATCGACGGGGGCGCCGTCCCAGGTGGAGTGGTCGGGATAGCCCGACATAAAGAGGACCTTCATTTGCGGGCGCGATTGGGCTAGACGATGGGCCAATTCCTGACCACCTAGATTGGGCATTACGACGTCGGTCAGTAGGAGGTGAATTGGGAGTTCGTACTCGTCCGCAATCTGGAGAGCCTGGTTGCCGTCCTCCGCCCAGAGGACTTTGTAGCCGCCTTGCTGCAGGAACTCGCAAACTAGATCGCGGATTCCATCCTGGTCTTCCACCAATAGAACAGTCTCGGTTCCGCGGGCGGGAGCGGTCTCTGTTCTCGAGGCAGGCTCTTTCGACTCGGCCTCATCCGGCTGCGCCTCGGGGAAATATATGTCGAAGGTGGTGCCTTGTTCCAACTTGCTCGACGTTGTGATCCAACCGCCGGTTTGCTTCACTACGCCGTAGACGATGGCCAGGCCTAGGCCGGTTCCTTTGCCGGGTTTTTTGGTGGTGAAGAAGGGTTCAAAAATGTGGGCCTGGGTGTCGCTGTGCATTCCGGTGCCGTTGTCATTCACGGTGAGGACTACATACTTGCCGGGCGGAATGGGGGCATGGCTTCCGGCATGAGGTTCGTGAAGTTCGACGTTACTGGTCTGGATGGTGAGGCGTCCGCCCTGGGGCATGGCATCACGGGCATTGACGGCGAGGTTCAGGATCACTTGCTCCATTTGACCGGGATCGGCCTTGATGCGATGGGGCGAGGTGGCGGGCAGGATATTCAACTCGATGTTGGCGGGAATGAGACGATCCAGCATCTTCGCGACCTCGGTCACGACTGCACTTAAATCGAGCGTCTTAAGCTGGAGCACCTGCCTGCGACTGAAGGCCAGGAGTTGCTGGGTGAGGGCCGCGGCGCGAGTGACAGCGCGTTCGATTTCAGCGGCATCCTTGTGCGCGGGATCGTCCGCAGCGAGGCGGCCGCGAAGGCGTTCATTGTGAGCCTGGATCACCATCAGAAGATTGTTGAAGTCGTGGGCTACACCGCCCGCCAGGTGGCCCATAGCTTCCAGCTTCTGGGAGTGGCGGAGTTGTTCCTCCAAACGCTTGTGCTCGGTGATGTCGTAGAGCACGCCGTGCATCAGGAGTTCGAGGTCGCCGGCCGCCGCCGGCAACATGACGGCCTCGTCCCGGAACCAGATGACACGGCCGTCGCGAGCAAACATGCGGTACTCGGCCTGGAATAGGTTGTGAGTCTCCTGAATGCGTTTCTCCGCCGCCAGGGCGATTTCACGATCTTCGGGGTGGATGTGGTTCAGCCAATTCATCCGGTTGGAGCGCCATTCCTCGGGTGAAAAACCAAGGATGGACTTGATTTGAGGGCTTACGTAACGCCAGTGTCCTGCCGCGCCGAGTTCGGCGATGTAGGTGATCGCCGGCAAGCATTCTACCAACGTGCGATACCGATCTTCCGCCGCCCGAAGCTGGGTCTTGTCTCGATCTCGTTCAATGGCGAGAGCGACGAGATGCGTGGCGTGGGCAATAATTTGTAGATGTTGAGCGTCCGGGGTACGCGGCTCGCGGTAGTAGATGGCAAAGGTCCCAAGCATGGTGCCATCCTGCGACGGGATGGGGGTTGACCAGCAGGCCCGCAAGCCGTGAGCGAGTGCCACCTGGCGATAGTCCGCCCACAAAGGGTCGGTCGCTATATCGGAGACGATGACTGGCTGTTTACGATAAACGGCGGTGCCGCACGACCCCGCGCCCGGCCCGATCTGCAACGGGTCGACGGCCTGGCAGTATTCCTGCGGAAGACTGGGAGCAGCCCCACCTCGCAAAGTCACGCCGTCGGAGTCCAGAAGAAGGACGGAGCACAGCATTCCGGAATTAAGGTGCTCAAGGTCGGCGCACAAAGCGTCCAGTATCTTGGGGAGCGGAGTCTGGCCCATGATCATGGCCAGTACCCGATCATCGAGCAGTGACAGCGACAGAGCCTGGGCGGCCGCCGCCGGCGTAATGGGCGCTTTCTTAACTCCTTCAGACATTGCGGTTCGTTTCCGTCCTTTCAAAGCTTGGCGGGTTTATCAACGGAGGTGGACTTCAGACTTGGACTTCCGACTCAACACACCTTTGTAGAAGTATAAAGGGCAAATTGGAGGGATTCCATGCCCCGAGCGGGAAATGGAGCGCAACTTTAGTGTCGAAAGTAACGTAGCCGGTTATGGTCGATGACGCTCACCGGGCTCGGGCAATTCAAGCATATGATTCGACCGCGGCGTCGTCGTTATCGAAGACTTCGAACAAGTTGAGAACGCCCACCAAGCGCAGGGTTTGGATGGCGAACTTCGAAGGCTGAACGAGCTTGAGATTCCCCCCACGCTGTTTGGTGGATGCCAGAATGCGCATGACCAGACCGATGGCGCTGGAATCGATCATCGGTACCTCGGCGAGATTCAGCACCAGGCGCGTGTCTCCGTTGCGCAGCGCTTCTTCCATGGTTTGGCGCAAACCGTCCACCGCCGGGCCCATGCGCAGGGGCCCACGAAGCTGGATCAGTTGTACGGGCCCGCGTTTACGGACATTGATGTCCACACTTTTCTCCTCGCGTCGCCTGGCAGGGCAATCTGTGGGGGATGTTTCCAGGACGCGGGTTAGGTTACGGAAAGGAAGCGCATTTTGCAAGCGCGGAGCCCGCCACGGGACGCGCGTCCGACCCCCGCCTTCCTGCTGGGGAAATGCGGGGACGGTCGGGGGGGGGCACGCAAGTTGAAAAATTCATCCCCAAAGATCGAAAAATTTGCCATAATCATTCACCGTGGGAGGGCCCATGCGCAGCGCCGCCGTCCGAAGTCAGCCTTTGCGATACAGCGTTTTTATCGTCACCACCGATGAACGGGTCAGTCCGGAGGCGGAAACCTTTTTGGCATCCGACTACGACTTACGACTCTTCCAGACCTGGGAAGAGCTCATCGGGGCGCTCAAGAAGCAGCCTCCGCAAGCCATACTGCTGGACATCGACACGATCGCGGAGAACACCCATGATGGTATTGCCGCGCTGGCCGAGCTGCGCTCGATAGAACCCGACCTGGTGCTGGTGGCTCTGACGCGTTCGAATAGCCGCAGCATTCGCCATAAGGCAATCAACGCCACGGTGGACGAGTACTTTGTCGCGCCCATCGACTTCCAGGAAGTACACGTCGTCCTGACCCGGGCGCTGGAGAAGCGGACGGCAGAGATCGAGTACCGGGCGGAACAGGATAAGGAGGCGGAGCGGCAGTCGTTCCACGAACTGGTCGGCGCCAGTGAGGCCATACGCCTGGTGTATGAGGCAATTACGAAGGTTGCGCACAGCAACAGCACGGTGCTGCTCCGCGGGGAGAGCGGCACCGGCAAGGAACTTGTGGCCCGGGCGATTGTTGCGGTGGGGCCACGCTCGGAGAAGCCTTTTATCAGTATCAATTGCGCCGCCCTGCCCGAAAACCTCATCGAGACCGAACTATTCGGGCATGAAAAGGGAGCTTTCACCGATGCTCAAACGGCTCGGGCGGGGCACATCGAGCTGGCACACACGGGCACGCTTTTTCTGGACGAGATCGGCACCCTCGGTCTGGCGCTGCAGGCCAAGCTGTTGCGGGTGCTGGAAGACCGGGCAGTGACACGGATTGGGGGCAAGACTCCGAAAAAGATCGACTTTCGGCTTATCACCGCCACCAATGACAATCTGGAAGAATTGGTGCATGCGGGCCGGTTCCGGGAGGATCTCTATTACCGCATCAACGTGATCCCGATTGCGTTGCCTCCGTTACGCGAGAGGGCGGGAGACATTCCGCTCCTTATCAATCACTTCCTGCGACTTTATTCCGAGATTAACCACGTGCCCGCGAAGCAGATGGAGCCCGAGGTGGTCGAGATCCTGGAGGAGTATGCCTGGCCCGGCAATATCCGGGAACTGGAGAACCTCGTGCAGCGACTGGTGCTGATGGTGGACGGCCCGGTCATAAGGGCGCAGCACCTGCCGCAGCACATCCTGATGACCACAGCCACCAGCCAGGAAGCGCTGCTCATTCCTGAAGAGGGCGTAAATTTCGAGGAAGAGATGGCGCGCATCGAGGCGGCGTATGTGCGTGCGGCGCTGCGGCGTTCGGACGGCAGCAAGGTAGGAGCCGCGCGGCTGCTGCACATCGACAAGCAGAAGATGCACTACCTGTGCCGGAAATACCAGATCGGCAGAGAGGAGTAGACCGACGCCAAGATCAAGAGAAAGATTAAGAATTCATGTGTGAGCGGATGAGTTTTTAATCTCTTTGTCGGCGAGTGCTTTCCCAACCGCGAGTAATTCGCTCGAACCAGAGCCGCAACACTATGAAAAGCCAGCATTTTTGCCTCGTCGCGGAGCGGGCGGCGAGTTTGGCACAGGCCGTGCTCTTAGTGATGGCACGTGGGGCCGAACCCAGGGGAAGTAAAAATTCAGGAGTATCCGCCGCTAAGGCGAGAAAAGGGATCACTACCATGTCAATCCAGAAAAAGTCGTTGATCGGCAGCCGACCGGCGGAAGCGAAGGCCACAGCGCAACCAGTAAAGGGGACCCTCGGCGAGGCGAAGGCTATCACCGCCACATCGCTGCGCAGGAAGTCTGCGAGAGGTTTGTCCTTCAGGGCCGCAAAGAAGAAATAGGTGTCAGTGAGGCTACGAGCTTGTCGTAGCTTCTGCAATTATCAAGATCATTCAGAGCGTTCAAATTTCCAACACGGAACACCAAGAAAGGGTGGCAAGCATGTCGATCCAGAAGAAGTCGTTGATCAGCAACCGAGTTGCGGTAAGAAAGGCCTTGATCGCGAGCCAGCCAGCCGAAGAAGGCGGCGAGCTGAAAGCAAACTCGCTCACGGCACAGTCCATGAAGAGCAAGAGGGTACTTGCCCACAAGGCGTTCAGAGTCGCTGCGTTTAAAGTTTCGGCTATGAAGAGAAAGTAAGACCAAGCAAAATTCGGGCAAGGTGGACGAGGCTGCGACGAACCGCAGCCTCGTCTCATTTCGACCCAGTCTCGTTCACCAGATCTTGCGATCGACAAAATCGCGTATCTGCTTTCCGGCCAGGCCGGCCAGAGTTCGGTGCGCGATCAGGATCTTGGCAGTTCCTGACGTTCCGGCCCGAAGCTGGCCGTCGGCGTTCGGCACCAGCGCCGTGACGCCGTAGAAATCCATGCCCGTCAGTCCCTTGTAGCCTTCGACAGGAGCCAGCCCAGGTTCCATTCCCGACGCTGAAGGCGCAACTTCAAGTACGCGCGAGTGCAGCCGCTCGAATGAGGAATCCATCTTCAGGGAGACACGGTCTCCGGCGCGTACATCCCGCAAATCGAATTCCGGAAGGTAAATCCGCGCGCGCAGAACGCTCACGTCCGCCACTTCGAGCAACAGGGCGCCGGCCTCGACATAAGAGCCGGCCAGATCGGGGAGGCGGGGAGTGAGCACAACTCCAGAGATGGGGCTGGTGGGTTGCAAAGCAGACAACTGCGACGCCAACTCGGCGGATTGGCGGCGAAGCGACTCGCGCTGCTGCTCCGCGCGACTGTAATCGGCATAGTGCAACCGCGCCTCCGCCGCCCGCAGGGAAGCGACCTGCAATTCGGAGTTGACCAGTGCCGCTCGTCCTTCTAAATCGAGGTTGCGCAGGCGAACCAGGGGCGCTCCGGCTGCGACGAACTGCGCCTCGGTGGGGAACACCGATACGACTTCTCCGGGCACAGTGGCGTGAACGGCGGCTGTGCGCATGGGTTCAAGGTTGAATCGCCCCGTGCGAGTTTCCGGCCAGATGGGAGTGAACAGGAGCAACGCCACCAGTGCTCCCACGAATGCGGCGCGGGGTGTGAGCAGCCAGCGTCGGGCGCGCTCTTTTTTGTCGAGGTAAAAGGTTTTCATGAATCTCACCAATGTGCGGATCCGCGACTTGAAAATCAGCAGGGCCAGCAGCCCGGCCGGAACGAACGCCCATTCGGGCGAATATTTCCGGAACACGTTGTAGGAGAAGGTGACCACCACGTAGAGCAGGGTATAGCTGTAGATGCCCGAAATAATGGCATAGACGGAGAACAGCCAGCGGCGCCGGCGCGGCACGAATTCCACTTCGACGGGAAGACCGAAGACATGCCTCTTGATCCAGGTGGAGACGAAGGCGGTAGAGTCCTCCTTTAGCCCGATTATGCCGACGAGTTCACAGAGGATGTAATAGCCGTCCAGTTTGATGAGCGGGTTGAGATTGATGATGGCGACGCCTACTCCGGTGATGAGAATGATTTTGTAGGCGAGATCATGCACGGGAGTGCCGGCGGGCGTTCCCCACCAAATGATCGAGGCGGCGGAGCAGAACATCAATTCCACCCAGATCCCGGCGATGGAAGTGGCGATGCGCGCCCACTTCCCGGCGTAAATGTAGACCTCCGTCACGTCCACGAAAAAACATGGTTCGAGATAGTAGAGGAGGAAGCCCATCTTGTGGACGGCTCCGCCGAAGTGCTTGCAAGTAAGGCCATGCGCGGATTCGTGGAAGAAGCCGAGAAAGCAGAACAGGAGCCAGAACTCGGCGATGTCGCCCAGTCCCTTTTGAGTAAAGTTGTAATACTTCCAGGTGTCGGCGCCGATCTCGCTCCAGCGGTCGATGAAGATCCAGGCCATGAAGGCGAAGAAAGCCAGCGTCAGCAGGATGAACCAGCCGTCGTAAACGAACTTGGCCTTTTCGTGCAGGCGGGTCAGGTAGGTGTCTGGATCCCAGTGGCCCACGGTTATGGTGGTGATGTCCTCCCATTTCTTGGTGGCGCGTTTATGGCGCTCCTCGGCGCCTTTCTGGGCGGCCATGACGTTGGGTTCCTGCGGCGCGGTGTACCAGATTTCATCGAGCTCGCTGACGTATTCCTGAATACTCTCGGGGGAGTAATAGACTCCGGCGCGCGCCCTGAAGGTATTCGACACTTCTTCGTAGGAGCGCTCTCCGTTGAAGAGCTGCAGCAACTCCCATTGTTGGGGGGTAAAGCGGTACAACTGGTTTGCGCCCGAAACGATGGCGTAGATCACTGGTTCGCCGCTCTCCATTTGTGTTCGGGCCAACACATGAGGATGGAGCCGGGGACAGCGTTTACGGACCGAGCGGGGCGGCAGGTCCGGCAGGGCAACGTGAAGGGCTTCGGTGAGATTCATCGCGGATTGGGGATGCGCACACTGGCGCTCATGCCGGGCCGCAGTCCAGTGGTCGGCCCTACGAGCTGGCACAACACTTCGATGGTGCCGCTTGAGGGATCAACGACCGGGCTGATTTCTATTACGCTGGCTCCCCAGCGCTGGCCATCGACATCGGGAGAAGTCAACTCGAAGCGCTGACCTCGGGCGATATGGCCCAGGAAACTCTCGGGCAAGGTGAACCGAATGCGGAGGGGCGACTCGGCAGTGACCCAGAAGAGGCGATCTCCGAGGCTGACTTTCTGGCCGGCTCGCACGTAGCGGCGAGCCACGACCCCGTCGAAAGGCGCAGCCACCCGGGTCTTCTCCAACTCCAGTTCGAGCGAATGTTCGCTGGCTTGCGCGTCCACCAGAATCTCCCTTACACGCTCTACATCCCAGTGATCCGATTCGGCTTTGTAGCGCGCATGCTCAATCTGTTCCTTGGGGATGACGTGTGCCTCCCACATCTTTTCGGCCCGTCGCAAGTCGGCGTCAAGCATCTTGGTTTCCGCTTCCCAGTTGTGCAGGTCCGCGGCGGTGCTGCGGGTGCGGGCGCGGGCAGCTTCGAGGTTCGCCGAAACCTGGCGGTCATCGAGTTGCGCCAGAAGCTGACCCTTCTTCACCTTGGTGCCGGGCTCGGCGAAGATGGTGGCGATCATGCCCTCCCTTTGTGCGCCCACGTCGACCTGGTCTTCGACGACGAGGGGACCGGAAGCGAGGAACACCTTTTCGGCGGGCGCGGGCGCGGGCGTCGGGGACGGATTCGGAGAAGCGTTGGCGGCGGCAACCACGGGACGGGAATCTCCGCAGCCGAGCCCCAGGCCCATCATTATCGTTATTGCTACGATGACAAGTGTCGGCATTATCGACTTCATGGCTGACCTCCGAACGCTACCAACCGATCTTTACCAACCGACCTTTACCAACCAAACCATGACCACAATTTGGAATAGATCCACATGGCGGGACGGCGGAACATAACGTAGCCCACCGGGCGCCAGCCCGCCATGACTTTAGCGCGGCCGTGCATCCCGGAACGAATCAGGGAATCGGGATTCGACACCAGGACGCGGGCGTAGAAAACCTTCTGATCATTTTGGAGGCTGCTGATCGGGCTTACGATCCGCACCTCTCCGGGAAAACTTCTTGTCGGGAAGGCGTCCAGTTTGACCGTGGCCGGACGTCCGGGCTGCAACAGAACCGCATCCAATTCGTCGATGGCGAGGTCGACACTGGACTGGGTGGAATCGATCACTTCGAGAAAGCTGTCGGACGGCGACAGATGCCGGCCCACAAAGTTCTCGACGTGAGGAGTGGCGACGACGCCCTCGAGGGGCGAACGCAAGTGCGTCCGCTCGAGGCGTTCCTGGGCCCTTTTCAACTCGGCGGCCCAGTATTCTGTTTGTACGCGCTGGATTCCTGCTTCCGTGCCATCGTTGGCGGCCAGTGCGCGGTTCATCTCCGAGACGGCAGTCTGATATTTGGCATTGGCGGCGGCCAGTGCCGAGCGAAGGTCCCAGTCCTCGAGATCGGCCAGAAGCGTGCCGGGGTGGACGCGATCCCCCTCGCGCACGAAGACGGATTTCACGACGCCATCCATCGAGGACATGACCTGAGCTTTGCGAACGGGCCCAACCGTGGCGTCTCCGTCCAACCGCATTGGGATCGGGAAAAAAGCTAGAAACAGGGCGGCTGCTAGCGCGCCCGCCAAGATGAGCGCGCGCCGGCTCTTTTCGAGCGCGAGAAAGCGGCGCTTCCTTTCGAGTACGGGCTCGAGCAGGCTGATGAACGGTACGTCGCGATAGAGCGAGGCGTTGCGCAAAGCGACCGTGGCCTGTGCGGCCAGCACGCGGACAATTTCGAAGTGCGCCCGAGTCATGAAGTCCGGGTCATGGCTCTCAAACGAGAGGATGCCGAGCGCGCCCTGATCGTCATCGAGTGGGAGCGCATAGAAGGCGCGGGCCCCGGTGGCGGCGAAGTATTCGCTGAACTTGGTGCGGCTGGCCTCGCGTGACACATCTATGGTTTCGCCATGCTGGGTAACATGAATCTCTTCTTTCGAAAGGGAGGCCCACTCCAGCATTTCCTTCAGCAGCTTGATGGTGGGATCACTGGGATTGATCTGAGGCAAGCCGGACACGGCCTTCAGATGAACGCTGCCCCGCTCTTCGAGCGCAATGGCGGCGCGGTCATAGGAAAGGACACCTTGCGTATCGTTGACAATTACCTGGAGGACGCGATCGATGTCCAGGGTCGAGGTAATCTCCCGGCTAACTTTTACCAGGGTTTCAAGAATTTCGACTTTGCGCTCCGCTTGCAGCAGGCTGGCGTTGTGCAGAGCGTTGCTGGCGGTTTCGCAGATATTGCTCAGCAAAAACTGATCGTCCTCGTCGAAAGGTAGACCGTCCAGGCGATTGGTGGCTTCGACGACACCGACCAGCGATTCCCGGTCCATGAGGGGCGCTCCTAGAAGCGAAAAGATCGCTCCCTCTTTGGCCTGAACTCTAACACCAGCGTTCCGCTTCTGAAGACGCGGATCTTCGGGATCATTGATCAGGACGGGTTCGCCGTTGTCCGAGACGTCGCCTGGAACTCCATCGCCTGGGCTCTCGAGCGATTCCAACTCCACCGTCGGATCATTTCCGGCGCGGCGCACCAGCCTGACCGCGTCCCCATCCACCATCCACACATTTACCGCTTGAGTGCGCAGGACTTCGTGGAACTTGGCCGCAATCGTGTCGAGCAGGGGATCGAGATCCAGGTTCGAGTTGAAGACCTTTTCCAGGTCATACATCTGGGTGACGCGGCTGATCGATTGGAGACTGGTATTGCGCTCGCTCTCATATGAGAGAGCGACAGCGATGGCCGGCGCAGCCAGTTCAGCGACGTCGCTCAGTTGCTGCAACACTGAGTCGGGAAATGTCTGCTCGAAGTTGACCAGCTCTATGGCGCCGACCAGAGTCTGCGTCACCAGGAGTGGAGCATACGCGAGAGAAACCACGGTGCGGCGGATATCCAGATGAGCATAGTCTTCACGCTTCAGGTTGGCGCCCTCGAAGACCTGGGGCGTCTTGTTCTCCGCCACCGCTCCCAGCGGGCCTTCGTGAAATTCCATCGCGTCGGTGACCGCGATCTCGCCCGCCGTCGCCTTGGCTGTCCAGACGGGATTTCCCTGATCGTGGATGACATAGACCACAACTGCCGTGCCGGGAAAGAGTTCGGCTACCCGGTCAGCCGTGGCTTCCGCACGGGGGATCACCTCTTGCTGGGCCAGCAAGGCTGCGGCAAATTCAGCCACCGGAATCGCCAGTTCGGATCTTCGAATCGTCATAAGTGGGCGTTCCTGGTTCTAGAGACCGCGTTCTGCAAACCTCGTCCTGCAGATCTGTTCTGGAAACTCAGGGAGCGCTATTGGGGGAGATCGCAGCCTGTCGGAGGCACAGCGCCCCTCCTGAGGGCTGCCATCTTATGCTCGTCTGCCCTGCGGGGTCAACATGCTTGCGGTGGTCGCATTGCTTGTCGCACTACTTACTTTCCGATGCAGAATGTGCCGAAGATGAGGTTGAGGATGTCGTCGGTGGTGGTGGCGCCGGTAATTTCGTCGAGGGGGCGCAGGGCGGCGTAGAG
>Ga0209448_10000017_pt1 | contig 64393 bp, 64 predicted proteins | sample BogFormECP14_OM2_FD_188245 | JGI IMG/M metagenome (GOLD analysis project Ga0209448, IMG submission 188245) | Bog forest soil microbial communities from Calvert Island, British Columbia, Canada - ECP14_OM2 (SPAdes) (version 2) | ecosystem: Environmental > Aquatic > Freshwater > Wetlands > Bog ... | reverse complement strand
GTTGGCGATTGGTTCGGGGGTTGGATTGGTTCTGGGTCTGCTTGCGACGAAGGTGCTGGCTTTCATTGTGTATCAGGCCACGCCGCGCGATCCCCTGGTATTGACAGGTACTGTTCTCGCGATGGCGTTGTTGGGGCTAATCGCTACGTGGATTCCGGCGCAACGCGCGCTGTCGGTTGATCCTGCGATACTTCTGCGCGAGGAATGACTCTCTCTATTGAAAGAGCTGATCGTCGGATGGGCCTGGCTTCTGATAGGACCGTGTACTCGTCGAAGCGAAATCGACCACTGCTGCTTTACGGACGCCTTCTTGATGATTCGCGCCCGAGTCACGGGCTAACCGCAACTAACCCCGATTACTTCCTGTTTGCCGACAATCCGCCCAGAACTCTGTCTTTCATTTCCCAGAACGCCATCTGGCCCGTGATGGGCACTTGATTGCATTCGAGTAGAAGAGAGATGTCCGGTTTTCTGATGTTGATAGGGAGTCGACGACTGTGTGTAACGCCCGCCTAAGGCAGTCAAGATCCGAAATACACCTCTGACTTGGCGACGAGATGCCAGAATATAAAACGAATGCTCATATTTAATTCGACGCGTAAGAGTTGGCAGAATTTAGCCTCATTCGTCTTTGTGTCTCCACTTGAATTTGGCGAGCCTGACCGGGAGTGAAGGTCAGGGTTCCGGTCATAGCTTGCCGGACCTGTTTACGTTCCCAGCGGGGCTGCATGATCCCAGAGCCAGAGTGACTGTTCGAGCCGAGAAGCAGATGGCCGAGCTCATGGGCTATGACACAACCCAGAATGACGGGCAGCTCGAAATCGGCATTGTCACTTCTTGCGAGGCGCACCGGATACTCATAATAGATAGTGGCGAGAACGGGATGGACCGCAAAGCCAAAAATAGTATCCTGAAACTTATTCTGGGAGGACTCAGAGACTACACGCAGCTCGATGTCGGTAGGTTCGAGCGGGTCCTGACAGGGATCTTTCATGACGGTGGGAGAATGACCTTTTGGGCAATCTAACCAGACGGTCCGCAAACCAGCAGCGTCGAAGATTCTTGCGGCTTCGCGTTCAGCCCTGGCTAGCGCGCCCGGTAAAGCTTGTGTGTAGTTGTCGACGCGAACTCGGATTGCTGGGGTGGGTTTCTGCGCACTTGCGGAGTGAACTCCTGGGAAAGCCAAGCCCAGGAGGCAAACCAAACCGGTTATGACCCAGCTTCTCAGCCGGAGCCAGACGAGTGGTTGAAACTTGATGGCCTCGAATGGAGCTGCTTGCTGCTTGCTGATGTTTGTTTTCATTTCGTCCTCGTCCGCGGGATGCGCGGTGAGGGCGACGTTGGACTTCGGGGGTAGCTACCTCAATGCATGGGAACTCTATTGATCGTCAGTAAGAGGACGAAAGAAAGTCAGCGGGTAACTTGCTGGAATCAAAAGAGCTTGAGGTACAGATATGTAGTCTGCGAGCAGGCTATGGCTTGTTTAGTGAGGAGCCAGTGTTAGACTGGCGGCACTTGAGGCACAGGTCCGTGGAAGAAAACGTCCAATCCCATCGGTTAGTCCGGTTCGGAACGTTCGAAGTTGACCTTCACTCGGGAGAATTGCGCAAGGGTGGACTGAAACTGAAACTAAGCGGTCAGCCGTTCCAAGTGCTGGCAATCCTGCTGGAAAGGCCCGGCCAAGTCGTGACCCGGGGCGAATTGCAGAAGCGACTGTGGCCGGACACTTTTGTCGATGTCGATCACAACTTAAATACCGCGGTCAACAAGATTCGCGAGGTGCTGGGCGATTCGGCGGAAAGCCCGCGTTTTATCGAAACGCTACCCCGACGGGGCTACCGTTTCCTGGCCCCCGTGGATGCGGCTGCGGTGGGTCTTTTGCCGACTGCTTCTCCCCAAGCATACGCGGGCCGTTTCAAGAGCTGGAAACGGCAGCCCGTGGCGACCGCCATTTTTGCGGCATTTGTCATGGTGGCTGGAGTTGTTTTCTGGTTCTACAGTCAGAGGCACTCCCCAAACGCGTCGTCTTCGCCCTTCAAGATATTTCCGCTAACCGGGTCGGCCCTCGGCGAAGCGGACCCAGCTTTCTCGCCAGACGGCAAGGAGCTTGCCTACGTCGGGCAAGACGACGGGCGGCGCAACTTTAACGTATATGTGAAACTGATTGGTGCTGGACTACCTCTGAGACTTACGTCCAATGCTGAGAACGAAAGATTTCCGGCTTGGTCGCCCGACGGCCGCTACATCGCGTTCCTTCGGCAGATGCAGCAACGTAATGACGTTTATGTTGTTCCTGCACTGGGCGGGTCGGAACGTAAGCTGACTTCTGCGGCGCTCTATTGGAGCAGGTTGTCCTGGTCGCCTGACGGAAAGCTCCTGGCGATAGCGGACCAGGCCTCCCCGGAAGAGCCCATTAGTATTGTCCTCGTCTCTGTTGAAGATGGCAGAAAGCGGAAAGTCACGTCGCCACCCACAGACTCTATGGGGGATATTTATCCGGCGTTTTCTCCTGATGGGCGTACATTGGCGTTCGTCCGGCTGCGCGGAGCTTGGGGATCCTTGAACAGCGGCGTAGACGGCGATGTCTATGTTCAAGACATCGCTGGTGATGCACCGGCAACGACCGTACCACGACGGCTCACGTTCGATAACGTGGAGGTGGCGGGCCTCGACTGGGCTGCTGACGGGCGCAGTATCGTGTTCTCGTCTAGCCGCTCTGGAAACCTGCGGCTGTGGCGAATAGGCCTAGAGATCTCAGCGTCCCAGCCGGTCGCGCCAGGCGACAACGCGGTTTTCCCTTCCATTTCACGGAAAGGTGGCCGGCTCGCTTACGGTCAACATGTTCTAACCTTCGGTGTGGCACTGAGAAGCAGTGGATTCATCTCTCAGATGAAGCTCGCCGGCCCCGCGAATGGCCCAGCTTCCACCCCGTTTTGCCCTTCCTCGCAAGCAGACATCAGCCCTCAATTCTCGCCGGATGGTGCAAAAGTCGTTTTCGCATCCCATCGGTCGGGCGACGTGGAGATCTGGCTGTGCAAGAACGATGGCTCCAGCGCTACGCAGCTGACCACCTTGGGTGGTTTCTCAGGAAGCCCGCAGTGGTCGCCTGATGGCAAGAGGGTGGCCTTTGACCATGCGCAGAGGGGCCGCTTTGACATCTGGATTGTCGGTATCGACCAGGGTGTGCCACTGCGCCTGACCTCCGGGAATTGGAATAGTGTGCGCCCCAGTTGGTCGAACGACGGAAAGTGGATCTACTTCTGTTCAGATGCCAACGGAATCCAACAGGTGTGGAAAATACCTTCGCAAGGCGGGGTCGCCCTGCAAGTCACACGGCACGGAGGATTCGAGGCTAGGGAGTCGCCCGACGGGAAGTTCGTTTACTACGTGAGGGAGTTCTATCGTGACGGTTCCGGAATCTGGAAAGTTCCCATCGGTGGCGGCGAGGAGACCCGCTTGCTGGATCACGGAATATCCGGACTGTGGACCGTCTTGTCGGGCGGCGTCTACTTCGTTGTTCCGTCATCGTCCCATGGGCCGACCGTCGAATTCTTCAACCTCAGAACACAGCGCATCACGCAGATTGCTTTGCTGCCTGAGGACACCCGCTTGAATACGATTGACCCGGCCTTCGCCTTATCGCCAGATGCACGGACCATACTGTACGGTCAGACAATTCCACCGGGCAACATCATGGTCGTCGAAAACTTTCGTTGAAGCTCATTCTCGATCTCCTCAAGAGCGGCTTAACTACCTCGTGTCGCCAGAAATCATCGCAACGAGGTCTCGCGGGATTGTGCCCGAGTGACGGGCAACCCAGAAGTAATGTGGCATGTTCCTCCCAGCGTTGTGTACAAGTTGTGTACAAGAAGGCGGGTTTGAAGGGCCTGAAAATGGACCTAAGCAACGCAGAATCAACAACAGACTCTTAAGCTACAGGCCCTTCTTACAGCGCAGGGAAGTAGTTTAACACGCCTCGGCGCTTGCACAAGACGCGGCCCACTATTTATGGTTACTTATCGCCGTTTCCGAATATCCAAGGTCAGGCTTTCCGTCGTTCCCACACTGCCATTACTGTACGAAACCCACATTCGGCGTCGGCCCGCTTCCTTCTGGAGCTTCCTTGATCGGCCCGAACTGCGCTTCATAGCGCGAGATATTTTCCGCCAGCGCCCGCAGAATGCGCTTCGCGTGTCCTGGACTCACGATCACGCTGCTCAATAGCTTTCCCTGCGGCCCATTGGGGAAAATGTAAATAAAATTTAGCGTGAACTCTTCCAAATTGTGATGCAGCATCACCAAATTGCTGTACTGCCCTTGCAATTCCTTCTCGTCCGCTTTGATCTGCACTTGCCCTGGCACCGGCCGCTGCTCTTCCATCGTCTTCTCCCTTTAGTTGTCTTTCCGTTTCATGGCTTGTTTGAAGGTATCACAGCGCTTCGCCTTGCGCTCGCCCGCAGGGGACACGCCCGGTTTGCTCAGACCCTGAGGAAGGAACAATCCGTCTGAGTCCTATTGACAAATTTCTTTGTTAAGTCTAGTTTAGTATGAACATTTACCTTAGTTAACAAAAATTCAGTTACTGAGTATCAGTAAAAAAGCATCATGTCACCTACGTTCCCGCCCCAACTCGAAGCCGAAACCGCAACCAGCGCTGAATCCACGGCCACTTCTTCGTCCTCTTCCGCCAATTCCCGCGTGGCGAGCTTGCCCTCGCTGCCCGAGTCCCATCGGTCCATCCCTATCTCGCACACTGCTTCCTGGATTCGCAAAGTTCTCGCGTTTGCCGGGCCAGGTTACCTCGTCGCCGTCGGCTACATGGATCCCGGCAACTGGGCCACGGACATCGGCGGCGGCTCGAAATTTGGCTACACGCTGCTCAGCGTCATTCTCATCAGCAATCTGATGGCGATGTTTCTCCAGGCCCTATCCGCCAAGCTTGGCATCGCCACGGGCCGCGATCTAGCCCAGGCTTGCCGCGAGCGTTACTCTCGCCGCACTTCGATCGCGCTTTGGATCGTCTGCGAAATTGCGATCGCCGCGTGCGACCTCGCGGAAGTTCTTGGCTCCGCTGTGGCACTAAAACTGCTGTTCGGGCTGCCGCTCCTCGCTGGCGTGATTATCACTGGGCTTGACGTGTTGATCGTCCTCGCCTTGCAGGGCCGTGGCTTCCGCATCATCGAGGCGTTCGTCGTAACTCTTATTGCGACCATCGCTGGCTGTTTTGCTTACGAAATCTTTTTCTCGCATCCCATCTGGCGCGAGGCCGTCGTCGGCCTCATCCCACGCGCGGAAATTCTGCACAACCGCGAAATGCTGTACATCGCCATCGGAATTCTCGGCGCTACGGTCATGCCGCACAATCTCTATCTTCATTCCAGCATTGTGCAGACGCGCGCCTTCGGCAGCTCCGTTCGCGACCGCCGAGAAGCCATGCGCTATGCCATTTTCGATTCCACGGTAGCTCTCGGCTTCGCCTTGTTCATTAATGCCGCCATTCTTATCCTCGGCGCAGCCGCCTTTCACACTCGCGGTCTGCACGACGTAGCCGAAATCGCCGACGCTTATAAACTGCTTAGTCCTGTTCTCGGTGTCAGCCTCGCCAGCACTCTCTTCGCCTGCGCGCTTCTCGCTTCCGGCCAGAACTCCACGCTCACCGGCACGCTCGCCGGCCAGATCGTCATGGAAGGCTTTCTGCAGATTCGTCTCAAGCCGTGGCTCCGGCGTCTAATCACCCGCTCGATCGCCATTTTGCCTGCCGTGTTTGTCATCGGCATTGCGGGAGAAGGCAAAGTCACTTCGCTGCTCATCCTCAGCCAGGTCGTTCTCAGCTTCCAGTTGCCCTTCGCAGTCATCCCGCTAATCCAATTCACCGGCGACCGCAACAAAATGGGCGAATTCACCAACTCCCGCTTCACGGTAGTCATTGCCTGGATCGTCGCGGCCGCCATTCTCTTCTTTAACGCCGAACTTCTCTGGCTCATCTTCCGCGGCCAGTAAGCCCAGCCGCATTCGCTACTCCTTGGCTCTTACGTCTTCGCATTCTATCCGTGCTCCCCGCGCCCTCGTGTTCTCTGCGTAGTGTCTCGTCTTTCTTTGTTTCCGTCTTCAAATGCGGTGTGCGAAAATTTTGCTATGCCAACTAACTCAGGGAACGCGGCGCTCAGGCGCAAACTCTTTCTAGCGCTAATACTCGTCACGCTCTGCGTTGTCGCCGTCTTTGCTTACTATGAAAACAGACCGTGGAAAGTCCCCGAAGAAGCCAAGCTCCGTCCGAATCCCATCCAGCCTTCCGCGTTAGCCTTGGCCGCTGGCCGCACCATGTATATGGACAAATGCACGCAATGCCATGGCCAAACCGGGAAAGGTGATGGACCAGACGCCGCCAGCTACTATCCGTCTCCCACGAGCCTGGTCGATGCCAATCATATGAACAGCGTTACGGACGGCGAGATCTTCTACCAAATCAGCGAAGGCAGAAAACCCATGCCTGCGTTTAAAAGGAAGCTCACTGAAGAGCAGCGCTGGCAACTTGTCCTTTACGTTCGTTCCTTTGCTCCCGCCGCGCCTGCCAGCCACTAGCCACACTAAACCTCTCTTTGTTTTCGAGAGCAGGGCTCACGCATTTCCAAAATCTGGCTCAGCGATATATCCTCTCTTGTTCGAATTCGTGCCTCACGGAGAACACATGCGCAAAACGCTGCTAGCCCTCATGGTTTGCCTCTTTTTTGTGCCGTTCGGGAGCGCTGCACCCGGCGCCGTCCGTTGCGGCAAACTTCTCGACGTCCGCGGAGGCCACATGCTGAGCGATCAAGTCGTCGTCTTCGACGAAACCGGCATAATCGTTTCCGTCAGTGCAGGCGCCGACGCTAAATTACCGAGCGGCGTCACGCCAGTCGATCTCTCGAGCGCCACTTGCCTTCCCGGCTTGATTGATGTACACACGCACATCACGTTCGATCCGTCCGCCAACGGGTACGCAGGCCTCGGCATCTCCGTGCCGCGAGAAGCTGTTACCGGCGTCAAGAACGCGCGCCTAACGGTCCGCGCCGGATTCACCACGGTTCGCAACGTCGGTGCAACCGATTACACCGACGTCGCCGTGCGCGACGGAATTAACGACGGAGAAATCGAAGGGCCGCGGATGCTGGTTTCCGGACCTCCGCTCAGCATCACCGGAGGGCATTGCGACAACAATCTTTTGCCGTTTGAGTACCACAACAAAGCGGATGGAGTGGCCGATGGCCCGTGGGCCGCGCGCGAAAAAGTCCGCGAAGTCATCAAGTACGGCGCCGATGTCATTAAGGTGTGCGCCTCCGGCGGCGTCCTCAGCAAAGGCGACCAGCCCGGCACGCCGCAATACTCTTTCGAAGAGCTCCAAGCCATCGCCACAGAAGCGCACAAACTCGGCCGGAAAGTGGCTGCTCACGCGCACGGCACGCAGTCCATCAAGGACGCCATTAATGCGGGAATCGATTCCATCGAGCATTCGAGCCTGATCGACGACGAAGGCATCGCTCTCGCCAAGCAGCACGGCACGTATCTCGATTTCGACATTTACAACGACGATTTCATCCTTCAAGAGGGCGCAAAGGCCGGCATGCTCCCCGAATCCATCGAAAAGGAAAAGAAAATCGGCCGCCTGCAGCGCGAAAATTTTCGCCACGCCTGGCAGTCCGGCACAAAAATGGCTTTCGCCACCGATGCCGGTGTCTATCCGCACGGCGATAACGCCAAGCAGTTCGCGAAAATGGTGGAGTGGGGAATGAAGCCCATCGACGCCATCCAGGCCGCCACGATTAGCGCCGCGGATCTCCTCGGGTGGTCCAGCAAAGTAGGCGTCATAGAGACCGGCCACTACGCGGACATTATCGCCGTTAACGGCGACCCGCTGACCGACGTGCGCGTTCTGGAATCGGTGAAGTTTGTAATGAAGGGCGGAGCGGTCGTTCGCAACGACATCGCCTCAAAGTAACCGCAACTCATGCGTTTCTTCTCTGTGAACTCTGTGTCTCTGGGTTAACTCATTCCTACGCTGTTGCCGCCTTCACCGACGATAACGCCGCGGCCACTTCTTTCAAATCGGGCACAACCGGAATGTCGTAATCCTTGGACCACGCGACCTTCCCCGCCTTATTGATGATCACGATCGACCGACCTGTGATCCCTTTGTCTGCCAGGTATACGCCATACTTTTCGCTCATCGCCCCGCGTGGCTGGAAATCCGCGAGCAAGGAGTACTTAATGCCCATCTTCTCGGCGTACGCTTTGTGCGACCAAACGCTGTCCACGCTTACACCAAGCACTTCCGCGTCCAGCGTGTCGAACGACCGCATGTCATTCACCATGCAGGCATGTTCCGACGTGCAGGTCGGGCTCCAGTCCAGGGGATAGAACATCAGCACTACATTCTTTTTCCCCGCAAAATCCGAAAGCTTCACTTCCTTTTTTTCCTGATTCATCAGCGTAAAATCCGGCGCCGTTTGTCCGACCGCGATACTCATAAACTTTCCTCCTCATTTCGCTAAATCCCGTCTCACATCTTACCAATCCCCCAGTCTGGCCACAAACCAGGTGGGTACAGGAAAAATATTTTACACGGAGGGCGCGCGAAGGGCGCAGAGTTTACAAAGCATGGAAAGAAAAGTGCCGGGCTGAAGCCCGGCACCTACATCCATTGATCTCTTTTGTTGGCGGGCTGCTCGCAGTACACTGCGTGCAGAGCTATCCATGAGTGCCGAGCCCGCTCGCCGCATCAGTTCCATGACGCTCCGACAACTTGTCGACCTCTACCTCTCTTTGGGCGGCCAATTCGGCCAGCCCGTCGCACTATCGGGGTTCCAACTCTCGCTAACTGAAACCGAACAGCTTTTTTCTTCCTACGACGAGGACTACCACATCAGCCGGTTCTTCCATTTTTCCGAAAGCGACGGGGTCAAATTCAGCATCAACGGAATCCCCGCAACGCATGTCTCCATCGACTCTGAGATCGATTCCATCCTTTAGAAATCGATTGCAAGCGGTCTACGTCTCGGGGAGAAATTCAAAGCGGCAAAGCAGACTGTCGCTGTTGCAGGAATCGGCGGACGGCGGGGTCGCGTTCGAGACCGATGGCGATTTCGTACGCCTGGCGCGCTTCGGCGTGTGCGCCAGACTTGGCCAGGAGCTCGGCGCGCGCGGCCCAGTAAGGTTGGTATTCGGCGAGTCGCGCATCGGTGTCGGCGTCCGGCATGGCATCGAGAGCGGCGCTGGCGCCATGCAGCTTTGCAATCGCAAGCGCGCGGTTGATGGCTACCACCGGTGAACCCACGAGCGAGAAAAGTGCGTCGTACAGATGCACCACGTCGGCCCAGTTGGCGCGGCCTGTGCGGCCACGAGAAACATGCGCTGACTGAAGCGCAGCTTCGAGTTGATAGCGCCCAATCGAGCCAAAGGTGCTGGCGCGAAGGAGCAGGGACTCGGCCTCCTCGATCAACTGCCAGTCCCAGAGTGTAGGATCTTGTTCGGCGAGGGGAACGTATTCGCCGTCTGCGTTGCGGCGCGCGCGGCGCCGAGCCTCCGCATGCAACATGAGGGCGAGTAGGCCAAGCGCCTCAGGCTCGTCCGGCAGGAGTTCCGTCACGAGCCTGGCGAGAAAGAAAACTTCTTCGGTGAGATCGCGTCGAGCGACATCGGTTCCGCCAGGGTCAGTCCAACCTTCCGTGAACGCGGCATAAATAGCGTCCAACACGGTGTCGAGGCGGGCAGGAAGCTCCTCGCGCTCGGGAATGTTGAAGGGGATGCCAGCTTGCCGGATTTTGTCCTTGGCACGGACGAGCCGCTTGCCCATAGCCACCGGAGACACGAGAAACGCCGAGGCAATCATCGCGGCATCGAGTCCGAGCACTGCCTGCAAAATCAACGGCGCCCGGATTGCGGAATCGAGTGCAGGATGTGCGCACGCAAACATCAGTGCGAGACGCTGATCCGGGATTTCCGATTCGGCCGCGGCAGCGTCCAGGCCTTCCGCCATGATGCGTATTTGTTCGCCAGCGATCTCATGCCGGAGTTTTCCTCGGTGCATATCGATCGCCTTTCGGCGGGCCACGGTTAGCAGCCAGGCTTCCGGATTTGACGGACAGCCATTCCGCGGCCAATCCGCCAGCGCCGAAGCGAAGGCCTCGGAGAGCGCGTCCTCGGCCGCTGCCACATCCCGCGTGCGCGCCGCGAGAAAGGCGACGAGCTTGCCGTAACTGCGGCGCGCGACGGCGTCTGCCGTGCTGCGCGCCTGCTCATCGCCATCATGGAAGGTCATGCGATCACGCCACGGATCACGCGGGCATTCCCCAGATGGCACGCACCTCGACGACACCGTGGCTGACGGCCGGGCAGCGGGCAGCCCACGAGATGGCAGCATCGTGATCGGCAACGTCGATGAGAAAGTAGCCACCCAACTGCTCTTTTGATTCCGCAAAAGGACCATCGAGCACCTGCGACTTGCCATTGGCAAGCCGCACGGTCGCCGCCGTCGAGCTTGGCTGAAGGCGGTTGCTGCCCGTGAGGACGCCTGCCTTTGTCAAAGCTTCCCTGTACGCGGTGTAAGCGGCCATGCCTTGTTCCTGTTCGGCCTTCGTCATTGTGGGCCAAGCAGATTCGTTCACATAAGCCATCAGCAAGTATTGCATCTCGAGTCTCCTCTATTGGTATCTGGCGGGCAAGTTGCGCCGCTACTAGAATGACGTGCGGCCGCGCGTGATTTGGACAATTGCGGCGCGCTGGCGAGACGCGTTTTCGCTCATGCGGCCGACTGGTAGCACACGAAGACGGTGCCGTTGCCAAAGGTGCGCGACGTCGTCAGCTTCAAGTTCAGCTTGTCCTTAACGGTCTCAAAAAGAGTGCGGCCCTTGCCAAGCACGATGGGGCTAAGAGCAAGCTGGTATTCATCGATCAAATTTTGCTGCGCCAATTGGGAGACGATGCTGCCGCTTCCCAGAATGACCATGTCTGGCCCGGGTTCTTCCTTCAACTTTCGCACTTCTGTTGCCAGGTCGCCCTTGAGCAGCTTCGTGTTGTTCCACGAGGCCTTGTCCAGAGTGCGCGAAAAAACGATCTTTGGCATATCGTTCATCCCTTTGGCGACCACCGGAGAATTCTGGAGCGCCATGGGCGTCGGCCAGTAGCTTGCCATAAGTTCGTAAGTAATCCTGCCGAAGACCAGCACGCCGCTGCCACTTGCATTCCCGCTGACGAAAGCGTTCCACTCCGCATCATGTTTGTGGGCCCAGCGCATATCGCCCTTGCCGTCCACAAAGAAACCATCCAGCGACACCATATTAAAAACGATTAACTTACGCATGATCTGTCTCCTTTGGTTTTGTTGACTTGTAGTTTTGATCGTTCTGAAAACTGCACCGCACCGCGGTTCATTCTGGCTTTACGAAATCGAGGATGTTCCTGGTCAGCCAGGTTCCTTCAACGACTGGACGCACCTCGATGACACCGTGCAGCGCGGTTGGGCTGCGTGCCGCCCAGGAAATCGCTGCATCGAGATCGGCCACCTCGATGATATGAAAGCCCCCCAGCTGCTCTTTCGAGTCGGCATAAGGACCGTCCAGCACTTGGGTCTTGTCACTCCTGATCCGCACGGTCGTCGCTGTCGAAGTAGGCTGAAGGCCTCTGCTGTCTTTCAGCACTCCCGCCTTTGACATTGCCTCCATGTAGGCTTTATAAGCACTCAACCAGTGGATTTGCTCGTCCCTTGTCAATTGGGGCCAGCCAGCTTCGCCCACATAGTCCATCAACATGTATTTCATTTGCAGCCTCCGTTATGCTTCTTTGGCGCGCATTTTGTTCCGCTACTAGAATGACGTTCGAAACGCCGCGATTTGGACAGGCACGCCAAGATTTCTTTTTCGGTGCCAGTTTGCCACATTGCCTACACCGTGCCAGCCAAAAGCAAGGCGGCCGCCGCAAGCTTTACGAACTCTTCTACACCGAAGAACCAGCAGTGGTGACCAAGCAATATCGCTGCGACTGTCAGCACGATTCCGATGACCAGAAAGGTTTTTCCGATGCTCATTGCCAATCTCCCAAGCCTCCGTTATCCCTTTCGAAGGCGGTTTGTTCTGCTACTAGATAGACGTTCGAAAGTTGGCGATTTGGACAGCCGATCCTTTTGGCCGCTCGGCCTGCTCTCTGAATTAGCCGTTCCGCCGCGTCTTGGATATAATCCGTTTGCCACACTTTAGAAGCTGACTTACTCACTGCCACCCTGGAGGTCCCTAGATGGCTGGCTCGCCAACCCTCTTGCCCGAATCGCGGCTTGGAAGCACGCTGCGCCGCGACGCCTGGTGGGTCGAAATCATTCCGATCATCGCGCTGATGGGCGGGTTCAGCATCTACGCCACGATCCGCGCCTTCGAAGGTAAGTTTTACGAATGGGGGCCCTATCTTTCGCCTTTCTATTCGCCGCTCATCGACCCGCTCCATCACTGGTGGCCTCTCTCTCCTGCGTTGCTTATTCTCGCTGGGCCGCTCGGTTTTCGCGCCACTTGCTACTATTACCGCAAAGCCCTCTATCGTGCCTTTTTGCTTGATCCTCCGGCTTGCGCCGTAGGCGAGCCCTCTGAGCGCGGCTATAAAGGCGAAACCGCTTTTCCCTTGATCCTTCAAAACATTCATCGCTATTTCTTCTATCTCGCGGTCGTGTTCATTCTGTTTCTCTGGCATGACGCCGTTCGATCTTTTTTCTTCGATGGGCACTTTGGCGTTGGCGTTGGCACCCTCGTGCTGACCGTGAACGTGACCTTGCTCTCTCTGTACACGTTCTCTTGCCATTCGCTCCGCCATCTCGCGGGAGGCAAGCTCGACTGCTTTTCTTGTGCGACGTTCGGCCGCTCTCGCTACTCAGCCTGGCGCGGCGTCAGTTTCTTGAACGAGCGTCACATGATCTTCGCCTGGTGCAGCCTTATCTCCGTCGGCTGTACTGATTTCTACGTGCGCCTGGTGGCCAGCGGCGCCATCCATGACCTGAGGATCCTGTGACCACTAGCTACGAGACCCGCGAACACGACGTTCTGATCATTGGCGCCGGCGGCGCTGGACTGCGTGCTGCCATCGAAGCCCTAGCGAAAGGCGCGAGTGTTGGCGTCGTTTGCAAATCCCTTCTCGGAAAAGCGCACACCGTCATGGCCGAAGGCGGCATCGCCGCAGCCATGGCTAACGTTGACACCGCCGACGGCTGGAAGCTGCATTTCCGCGATACCATGCGCGGCGGGAAATTTCTTAATAATTGGCGTATGGCGCAGCTTCATGCGCAGGAAGCTCCCGATCGTGTCCGCGAACTGGAACAGTGGGGCGCGCTCTTCGACCGCACTGACAGCGGCGCGATTCTCCAGCGCGCGTTCGGCGGCCACACGTACAAACGGCTCTGCCACGTCGGCGACCGCACCGGCCTGGAAATGATTCGAACGCTCCAGGATCGCGGCGTGCAGCTCGGCTTTGACGTTTACATGGAGTGCACCGTCACGCGCCTGCTCACCGACGGCGGCCGCATCGCGGGAGCCTTTGGCTACTGGCGCGAAAATGGGCGCTTCATCGTTTTCAAAGCCAAGTCCATCGTCATCGCCACTGGCGGTATCGGAAAAGCCTGGCCCATCACTTCCAATTCCTGGGAGTACAGCGGCGACGGCATGACGCTCGCTTACGAAGCTGGCGCCGAACTGATGGACATGGAATTTGTTCAGTTCCATCCCACAGGCATGGTTTGGCCGCCTGGCGTGCAGGGACTTCTCGTCACCGAAGCGGTTCGCGGAGAAGGCGGCATCCTGCGCAACAAACTTGGCGAGCGCTTCATGGAAAAGTACGACCCCAAGCGCATGGAGCTTTCCACGCGCGACGTCGTCGCTCGCTCCATCTACACCGAAGTGAAGGAAGGCCGCGGCACCGAACACGGCGGCGCTTATCTCGACATTTCTCACAAACCCGCGGAGTACGTGAAGAAAAAACTTCCCAGCATGTATCACCAGTTCAAAGAGCTCGCTGACGTGGACATCACCAAAGGTCCGATGGAAGTGGGTCCCACGTGCCACTACGTTATGGGCGGCATTCACGTCGATGCCGAAACGGCGGAGTCCACTTTGCCCGGACTTTTCGCCGCGGGTGAGGCCGCTGCCGGTCTCCACGGCGCGAACCGATTGGGCGGAAACTCGCTCTCCGATTTGCTCGTTTTTGGTCGTCGTGCAGGTATGGCAGCCGCGGATCACGCCAAACGCGCTTCCAGTGCCGGAGTCTCCGATGCGCAAATCGCGGAAGCCGAAAAGGAACTCCTCGCGCCGTTCTCCAATCCTAGTGCCGAGAGCCCTTATGCCGTTCACCGCGATCTGCAGAAGGTCATGCAGAGCCTCGTCGGAATTTTCCGCACGGAGGAAGATCTGAAGAAGGCCTTCGCCGAGCTTGAAGAACTGAAGGCGCGTGCGGCAAAGGCCAGCGTCGAAGGCTCGCGCCTTTTCAATCCCGGCTGGCATCTTGCCCGCGAACTGAAATCCATGCTCACCGTTTCGGAAGCGGTCGCGCTCAGCGCGCTCGCACGCACAGAAAGCCGCGGCGCGCACAGCCGCATCGACTATCCGAATTACGATCCCGTGTGGGAGAAAAAGCACAACATCATCGCCCGCGAAGGCGCGGAGATGAAGCGGCGCGAATCTCCTGTCGAGCCCATGCCGGAAGATTTGAAGCAGTTCGTAATGGCCGAGTAGGTTTGGTTGAGGTGTGATGTTCGCGGGAATTTTGTAGACGCCGGGCTTTAGCCCGGCAATGGTTCACAGCAATCTCGGGCTCGTCGGCCCGAGCGCAGTTTGGAGAGCTCATCGATGCCTGACGCAACGTTACGAGTCTTCCGCGGCGAAGGCGCCACCGGCGGCCAAGCGGTCGACTACACTGTGCCCATCGCTCCTGGCATGGTCGTTCTCGACGCGCTCCATTACATTCAGGGCCATCTCGCGCCCGATCTCGCCGTCCGTTGGAATTGCAAAGCCGCGAAGTGCGGCTCCTGCTCCGCCGAAGTCAACGGCCGGCCCCGTCTAACCTGCAAAACACGCGTGGACTCTTTCCCCCTTGATCAGCCCATCACGGTCATGCCGATGAAATCTTTCCCGCGCATCAAAGATCTCGTCACCGACGTTTCCTGGAATTACGCCGTCAACAAAAAAATTCCCGCCTTCCGGCCGCAGCAGAATACGGACTGGAAAATTTCCCAAATCGACGTCGATCGTGTCCAGGAATTCCGCAAGTGCATCGAATGTTTTCTCTGCCAGGATGTTTGCCACGTCATTCGCGAGCATGACGAAAAGAAATCATTCGGCGGTCCGCGCTTTTTCGTCCGCGTCGCCGGCCTCGAACTCCATCCGCTCGACGCGCTCAATCGCACCGCCCTGCTCAAGGACGACCTCGGCATCGGGCTCTGCAACATCACGAAATGTTGCACTGAGGTTTGCCCGGAAGATATTCACATCACGGACAACGCCATCATTCCGCTCAAGGAGCGTGTCGTCGACCAATTCTACGATCCGCTAACCATGCTGTTCCGCAAAATCATGGGGAAGTAGCATAATCCAGTGGCACAGACTTTAGTCTGTGTCACCGACGCCGATCATGGCGGCCATTCAATCAGGAGGTCCCATGCCGCACCAACTCAAATCCATCTCCAAAGCAGGCATCGCGGAAGCGATCGCCAAAGCCGAGCTCTACCGCTACCTCAACGAACCTGAGGAAGCCGAATCCATCTGCCGCGATATTCTCGTCGTCGACGCCGATCATCAACTCGCTCGCCGCATGCTGGGCCTCGCCATCACCGACCAGTTCGCCGGCGCCGCCGCCGACCGCTACGGCGAAGTCTTCTCCATCTTCCAGTCCCTCCACGATCCCTACGAGCGCCACTACTATTCCGGCCTTCTCCAGGAACGCCGCGCCAAAGCCCAACTCCACTCCGGCTGTTCCGCCCACATCCTTCTTCCGCTTATCGAAGAAGCCCTCCACCATTTCGCCGAAGCCGAGAAAATCCGCCCCGCCGGCAATGACGACAGCATCCTCCGCTGGAACCGTTGCGTCCGCCTCCTGGAGTCCCGCCCCGAATTTCACGCCGTGCATCCGGGTCCCGTCGACTTCGAGAGCGAAGACACTCCCCCCGTCAACGTCCCCGTCCGCCGCACCACCAAGTAGCAGAGTCACTGCTGGTTGTGCGCCTTTGCTTCCTTCATCCACCCAACTTTCTTCGTGCTAAACTTCTCCAAAGAGGCCATCACTTGAAGCCCAAAAACAAATTTACCGTCCTGATCGAACAAGACGAGGAAGGCTATTAGGTCGCCACCGTTCCCGCACTTCGCGGTTGCCACACGCAAGCCAAAACGTTGGACACCCTCATGAAGCGCGTCCGCGAAGTAATCCAGCTCTCCCTCGAAACCCAGATTACCTAACCCCGCTCTCGAACACAGGGGGTGGGGTACATCCCTTCGCTTCTCCTCGCCACTTCCAGTTGGTCTCTCGCTTACCTGGACTAACCCCTTTAGAATCACATTCTTTGCAGACCCCCACGCACTAAGTCCCATGGAATCACATCTTTCCGAAAAGCAGGGGGAGGGGAGGGTCAAGCTTCAAATGGTCAGTTCGATTTTGCCGTTCGTCCGGCAAAAACTGCCAGCGGCCGGCTCACGGCTGCCGAGTCCTTCTTCGACGCGCCCGCGCCGGACGGCGAAGCCTTGTCGCCAGCTTTGGCGCTCGGAGTGCCCATCTCGATCGCTCGCCGCATGGCGCTCATCGGCGCGTCGTCCTTCAACACTACCGTTCCGCCGCTGGCCTCCATTCCCAACTCTTTCCACATCGCGGGAAGATCAACCTCCACTGGCTTGTCTTTCCACTCCGCGTACAATTTTTCCAATACGTCGACGCCAGCGGCGCTGTCGCCGGTCTTCAGCGCCTTCTCCAAATCCCAATCTTGGTTGATATCGCCGCCCGCATTCAGGATTCCGCGCAGCGCGTCTTCCAGGCCTTTTTTGTTTTTGGTTTGCTTGCGAATTTCCACGTCGGCGACAAAACAAAAGAGCGCACCGCCCCAGTATGTTCTTCCCCAAGTGTGCGTGTGGTCCAACCCCGCATCGCCTTCTTTGGGAAGGCCTTTGGGCATGTCGCGGACCAGGTCGCTCCACATTTGCAGCGCGGTCCAATGGCCGGCGCGAATGCGCGCGATGGGCTCGACGTACACCGACAGGCCCTCTTCGATCCAGTGGTGCTCATCGGCCATCGACGGAAATGCGAGATGGATCATCTCGTGCGTCAACATCCAGTCTTCGGCAAACTCCGCGGGCGTGGTTTTGTTGCCGGCGTGGATGACGATCAGGCCGCCATCCCTGCCCCAGGTCATGCCGTGGCGCACACCAGTTCCGTCGAACGAAATAACGCGGAGCGTGAGATGAGGAACGGGGAAGCGTGTGTAGTAAGCGGCGACGGATTCCGCCGCGAACTGCACCCATTTCATCACGTCGGACTGCGAAAGCGGCGCGTCGGGAGTTTCGGACGATTGGATGGTCACGTCGATGCGCGAGCCGCCGATCATCAGCGTCGAAGTCACATCAGCCGCCTTTGTGGCACGAAAGGGAACGAGCAGAAGCAGAAGAATAAGGCAAGCGCGTTTGCGAAAGCCAAGGATAGTTTCCATCCGGAGCATGAATACCCGGAATCCATCCTATCCCAATTGCAAGAATTGCGCGTGCAAGAACTGCGGAACGATCTTCCCGCCATTCTAAGCGGGAGTCTTAGTCTCCGGCGGAGTTTTCCAAAAGAATCGGCTGGCGAGCGCGTCCACGGAAAATATTCCGGGGCCAAAGACGAACACGATGAGCGAAGCAATCAGAAAAACGTAGGGAGCGGCTGCGGTGAATTTGTCGGGATCGGAAAAAATGGAATGAAGCGCTTCCTTGTCCGCAGTGATGTAAGCCATGAGCATATTGATGGTCAGCACAAATGAAATCAGACGGGAAAACAAGCCGATGGCCAGCAAGAAGCCGCCAAAAAATTCGAGGCTGGAAATGGCCGTAGCCGTAAAGCCCGGAGCCGGTAAGCCAAGGCTCGTAAAAAAATCCGTCACTTTATCGAGGTTGTGCAGCTTGCCCCAGCCGCTCTGCATGAGTTGAATGCCCCAATACAGCCGCACAAAGAGCAGAAACGGATGCTGGAGATAATCGGCGTAATGGCAGAACTTGTCGTGCCAGGCCTTTGTGGTTGTCAGTATTTTGTTCATGGAAGATCGGCCGTCAGCAGTTTGTTCATGAGAGGTCAGATGTTGTTCCACAGAAATTAGTCGCCAGAAACGTCTGCGGGGAATCGTGAAATTTGGATGCGCCAATGTACAACAAGATTCAGCTGGCCGCGCGTTTTTTCTCCGGACGGCAGAACCAGCCCAGCGCGGCCCAGGTCTGAAACCAGGTTTGGACTTTCAGAGGCCGCTCTTCCGGCGGGACCGCGCTTTTGCGAAAAGCAGACTCGACGGCGGCGCCCAGTGTTTTGCCTTGCCGCAGCGCGGTGAGAATGAAAAATTCTTCCTGATCGAGCCGGCGGAAATAAACGGAGTAGTCGATGCGATGCACGGCGAGGAAAATTTGCCCCGGCTTCAGCTTTGCGACGGCGCGGACGCGCTTGCGCTTGCGATGCTCCGTGAAAGTGTTGCTGGCGAAATCCGTGTCTTCGTCCTCTTTGCGAACTTCGAGAAGGAGATCATCTACGGGATAGCGAAAACTCAGCAGGCGCACATACGGCTGAATGGTTAGTTTCAGCCGCGGGCCCGCCGCGCTCGCAAGATCTTCGGGGCGCAGAGCGGGCTCGGCTTTTCCGTCGAAGGCTTCGATGTCTGCCCATTCAAGGCGCACGATATCCATCGCGAGATTTTGATTTGCGCCAGCCCACTTCGGATTTTTTCGCAACCACGATTCCATGCGCGCGCTGAGATTGCGCAACGTAAATGAGCGCGAAGGATTGGCGATCAGATAGGCCTTGGCCATGGCGTCGAAGCGGCGCTCGCCGAGAACAGCGCGCAGGCCGGGGAAATCCTCACTGAGCGCGGAGAGCACACGAAACCAATACTGGCGATTGTAAATCTCGAGGCGCTCGAAAGAAGTGAGGCGGTCGTTGGGCTTGATGAAGCGCGATGCATAACGCTTCATTGGGCCGCCATCGGGAGCGCGGCGCTGCATGCGTTCGGAGGAAGTGAGCGGCTGCATCACGGCGCGAGCCATGGTGCGCTGGAGTTGCATCAGTTTCATACGGCTTCCGCCAGCGCGGTGGCGCGCAAGAATTTATTGGCTTTCAGCGCCTCGTCGTGAACTTCCTGGAAAGTGGGAATGCTGTCGTCCCATTCGAGGAGCGTCGCGGTGTGGCCAACGCGCTGGATGGCGCGCTCGTAAAGTTTCCAGACGGGATCGATCACCGGGTGGTCGTGCGTGTCGAGAATATATTTTCGATATTTCGAGTGGCCCGCGATATGAATCTGCGCGACGCGCTGCGCGGGCACGCTGTTCACGTAATCGAATGGATTGAAACTGTGATTTTGCGAAGAGACGTAAATATTGTTGACGTCGAGCAAAATCCCGCAATCCGCGCGCTCGACGACTTCGTTCAGAAATTCCCACTCGGTCATTTCCGAATCGTGATATTCCGCGTAGCTGCTCACGTTTTCGACGGCGATAGGAATTTCGAGAAAATCCTGAACCTCGCGAACCTTTTGCGCGGTAATACGCGCGGCTTCGAAGGTATAGGGCATGGGCAGCAAATCGTGCGTGTAGCGCCCGTCGACGCTCCCCCAGCATAGATGATCGGAAAGCCACGGCGTTTTGGTTCGCTGGACGAGATCTTTCAAGCGGCGAAGGTGTTCGCGATTCAATTTCTCCGCGGAGCCGAAATACATGGAGACGCCGTGCTGAACGACTTTGTACTGTTCGAGGATCTGATCCAGGATGTGCAGCGGACGGCCGCCATCGATCATGAAATTTTCCGAAATAATCTCAAACCAATCGACGACCGGCTTGCGCGTGAGAATGTGATTGTAATGCGGGGCGCGCAGCCCGATGCCGATACCGTAGTCCGTGAAGCCATTAAAGCGATTCGCTGACATTCAAGTCTCCGGGAAGGGGAAAGACGAAAGGGCCAGTGAGAGCCACCAGCCCCCCATCATTGGTTACGTGCGAGCAGTTAGCTATTTTACGAGGGCTTCTTTTCGTCCGGCATCTTGGAGCCATCGGTCGCGCAGCCGCCCTTGCCCTTGCAAGAATTCTTGGCTTTGCATCCGTTGTCGCTCGATTTGCAGCCGCCCTTGCCCTTGCAAGAGTTCTTGCCCTTACAAGCGTGCTTTTCCTTGTCGGCGCTGTCAGCCTTCTTGTCTGTGTCTTGGGCGGTGGCCGAAGCCTTTCCCCCATTGAGCAGATTAGAAGCCTGAATGCTGGCTCCGGTTCCCGCGAGCAAACCCGCGATGGCCGCGCCAGTGATAAGGAACTTATTCGACTTTGTCATTTCTCTCTCCGACCTCCTGTGATTTTTAATTCAACTGCTGCCCTTCCGGCGGATTGCCCGCCGTGAAGATCAAATGTTCCAGCAGGGTGCGAGCGTCGCTATCGCGAGGCATCGCCGCGCTTTCCTGTCGCACCCCTTTTGTCGCCCTGCTGCTGCCTGTCTGCTCGCCGCGGACAGTTTCCGTCCGGGTTAGACGGTACGTCAGAGCAAACGATTCAGCCTCTCACAAAGCTAGTCCACGCTATGAAGATCGAGAATCGTTCGCTTCATCTCCCGGGAATTGCATTCGAACAGCGTCCGCACACACCTCCACGCTAACTTACGGACCTGCGGGCGCCCGAATTTATTCCGTGCCGTCGTAAACCGAGTACGAATTGATTCTGCTCCAAGGACTTCGGGAGGGCAGGGCCGCACACAAGCACCCTGACTTGAACCCCGTCCCTCAATCCGGGGCTGTGGTACATCTGGTATCCTCCCATTGCGAGCCGCCGTCAAGCGAAAAAATCGAGAGCAGTCTGGAACCTGGATTACCAAACCTGCCCTTCGCGCTTGGAGGAGCAAGAATTGCTAGCCCTCTCCTCTATGTACGGAGTTTCTTTCGATCTGGATGTAGCTCGAGTCAGCTGGGCTTGGTTTTGAAGTAGGCGATTACAAACAGGAGGCCGAGCAGGCCATCGGTAAGAGCGAAAACCAGGTCGGAGTTGTGCATGCGGCCTTGCAGGACCAGGGTAACGACTGCGATGGTCCAAGTGGCCTTTTCGAGAATGGAAGGAATCATCAAGGGCCGGAAGCGGACGGGATCGGTGGCGATGAAGCAAAACGCGACCTGCCAAGCAAGAGCGCAACCCACGAAGCCATAGAAGAAGCCGGGATGCGTGATGGGAGGCGGATCTTTTTGGCCGATAATGTCGAACAGGAAATAGAGCGGTGTGATGACCAGAAGTCCCCAGATGCCCGCAATCGAAAAGATAATTTTTGCGAATTTCACGGTTGCCTTCCGACGCCCGCGCGTCGCTTGGATTTTATAAGAGGAGCGGCCGCTCGGGATTCTTGTTGAGAAACAGAAGCATCACCGAAGTGGCTTTCTTAACGCTTCCGCGATCCCAGCCTCTGCAAGTGGCGCCATGAGATCGTATCCGGCTTTATTGGGATGAACGCCATCCGGGCTCAGCTCCGCTTTGAGGCCACCTTCGTTGTTGGCCATGGGCGAGTAGTAGTCCACGTATACGAAACCAATTTTCGCGGCGTAATCCTTCATCCAGGCGTTAAGCGCCCTGATCTTCGGAGCCGGCTCGAGACCCTTGTGCCAATGAAAATCGCTCGCCGGCAATACGGAGCACAAGACAACACGAATGCCATTCGTTCGGGCAAGCTCGCTCATGGAGGCGATGTTGTTGCCAATCTCCTCGATCGTTTCCTTTCCGGTGTTCTCGGCTATGTCATTTGTACCGGCCAGCAAGACAACTACTTTGGGCTTCAAGAGAATGACGTCCTGGCGAAAACGTACCAGCATCTGTGGTGTAGTTTGCCCGGAAATACCGCGATTGATATAGGGCTTTCCGGGAAAAAACTCGCCACGGCCGGGAGAAGTTGGCGTCGCCTTCATTCCCCAGCCTTCGGTGATGGAATCTCCCATAAACACAACTCGCGTTTCGCCTGGCGACGGCTGCGGCAAGAGTGTATCGGCCTCTCGAAACTTTGCCAGGAACGGCCAGTCATTGTAGGTCCGCTCCAGTTGCGATTTCTGATAAGGCGTAAGCTGTTCCCAAGCGGCTAGCTGGTCTGGAGGTATCTGGTTTTGAGCGGGAGCCACCGGTGTGGTCGCCTGCGAGAATGCCAACGGGCCGCACACAAGCATTGCTGCCGTCAGTAACAAACTACAAAGTGCATAAGGAAGTTTCGCATTTCTAGCCACCGAGACGCCTCCTGCTAATGTGAACGACCAGATTCTACCGCAGGACCCGCGACAAATCGCCAATTAGCCGAAAATACGGCGTTTACCAGACCTGGCTGCATGATTCGTGACTTTGGGGGTCGGTTCCGACTTGCCAAGAATCAGGGCGCTCCCATGCGGCTGAGTTTAATCAGGCCAGCAATTCTTTGCCCCTGCCTACATGCACTATAGGATCCCTGGACCCAAGAAAAGAATGTCTCCTTGAGAGTGCGGCTCTAGAATTGAGCAATGAACTCCATGATTTCGAAACAACTTGCGCTGAGTATATGGGCGCGAGCGCTGCTGAGTGCAGGTCTTGTTTGTATGGCTTCCTCGTCAGGGTTCGGGCAGACGCAGCCCTCGACGAATCGATCGAGGCCCTTTGGCCCTGACGCCTGTGGTCCAACAGATCCTGCTTACATCCGCGCGGCAAATGAAACAGGTGGAGTACCGATGTTTTTGCAACGCTCCGAAGCAACCAAAGCCTTTCACCTAGTGCGCGAATCAACGAGGGACAACGTGGCAACGGTTTTCTGGGCGGCCGGAACGCTCGACGGCCAACCAAAAACCGTCAGAATTCCCGTGGACTCGGTGACCAAGAGAATCACATTCACGTTTTCGGTAGATACAAAGGGCAACGCGCTCAAACTGACGCAACCTTCCGGGGGAGCAATTACCGAGGGTACAGCAACCACAGAGGTCACGGAATTAAATTGCGGCCGCATTGTCACGGTGAGTTCGCCGGAAGCGGGAGAGTGGCGCGCAGAGATAAGCGGCACAGGCAGGTACTGGCTGAAAGCGCAGGCGCAGAGTGATATTTTTTTCGTCAGCGCCGAATTTGTGAAGAGAGGTGGGCGCCCCGGTCACGAAGGACTGTTCCGCATACAGGGGGAGCCCGTCGCAGGCACGCCAGCCATGCTTCAGGCATCTCTCCCTGGCAGCGCAACGGAGACGACCGAGTTCTATCTCGTTACTGAAGAGGGCCAGGCCATTCAAGATTTCCAAATGCACGTGGTGAATTCCGACCGCCAGTTTTTTGAGTTCGTCGGAAGCGTCGACCTTCCGGCCCTGCCATTCCGTGTTGCGGTGAAAGGAAATGACTTGAATGGCAAGCCATACCAGAGATTCTTTTCGAATTTATTTCACGTGGAGAGCGCGGAGGTTTCCCCACAGCTGGACTTTGATGAGTTGTCTCCAGGAAGCACCAAACAGGTCGCGTTCACAATACGAAACCTTGCTGTACCACGTACGTTCAGAATTACAGTGACGGACACGCATCAGTTCGTGGGCAAGGTAGAACCGAAGGAGCTGACACTTGGAGCGGGTGAGTCCGGAACCGTCCGGGTGGATTTAACTGTGCCAGCGGGAACAGCGCTGGGTATAGGAGAAGATGTTGTGTTCGTTGCTGCCAGCATCGCAGGGCCAGCTACGTCAAACTCCAGCATAGTGCACTTTTCGGTTTCCTCGGCAGCAACTCAGAACCTTCGTTGATTCGGAATTGCAGCCGCCTGGGGCGACTGTGCCCGGCCTCGCTGATGAGCTCGGTAAGTCGTGCGTTAATCGTCCAAGCAGAGTGGTCCCGAGTGCGCCGCGCCTGGAAGGCGAGCCGAGGGGCAGTGATGATCCGCGGAGGACACCACTCCCATGACAGGTCGAACAGCGTGAAGCCACCTCATCCCAGCATCTACATCGCGAGCCTTTAGGAACTCCGGTATGCCCATCCGGTAAGACATACATCCTCGGCTGCTAGTCGCAGCATCCGTAGTAGGATATCGCGCAAACGGTCATATCAATCGCACTGGAGAAGCCCCAATGAAAGCTAGAGCAGGAAAACTGCTCCTAGGTGCTGTAATTTTAGTGGTTCCTTTTTTGATATGTGAGCGGTTGCGCGCACAGGACGCCGGCGCCATACTCTCCGGTGTCATCACCAACGCATCCGGAGCCGCTGTTCCAAAGGCAAAACTCTCCCTCAAAAACCTAGCCACCGGTCAATCAACGGAAGCTCAGTCCGATTCGGCCGGCTTATACAACTTCTCCAATCTCGCCCCTGCCGATTACGAGATCTCCGTGTCCGCCGAAGGCTTCAGCACCAACGTTTCAAAGGTCACCGTCGCCGCGGGAGCCAAGCAAACGCTCAACTTGACGCTCAGCGGCGTCCTCTCTCTCAGCGACCTCGGTTTCTCCCAAGATCAGACTCAGGGAAACGCCCAGGATCAAGCACGGCTCGACAAGCGGTCACACATGCTGAAGATTCATCAGCGCCTCGGTTTGATCGATACCATTCCTCTCGTCGCCACAGTCATTGCTGGCGCAGGCGCTGGTGGCAAGCAGACCAGCACCTCCGATCGTTATCTTCACCTCGCGCTCGGCTCTGTCACCGGCGATTTGTATTTCCTCAGCGCCTACTACGCCATCCGCGCCCCCAGAATTCCGGGCACCCAAACGCGCGGGCCCATCCGATGGCACAAGGCTTTAGCATGGATTCACGGCCCTGGTATGATTTTGACGCCCATCTTAGGCGCGATTGCCTTCGACCAAAAAAGTAAAGGCGAAAAGGTGCATGGCATTGCCCAAGCTCATGGGCCGGTCGCCATCGTAACCGCCGCGGCGTATGGAGCCGCCATCTTGTCCGTTTCCATAAAGTGGTAAAGAGACCTCATGGCAAAAAAACTTCTTCTAGCTTCTTTGCTCTTGGCTGTTCCCACTCTCGCCCAAACCGACAGTCAATGGACTCTTCAGCAATCCACTCTTACTTACCACGTCTCTCACCCGTTGCATCAGGTGGATGGCATAAGCCACGCCGCCCGCGGCAAGGGCGTTTGCCACGCAGGACAATGCGATTTCCTGATCGCCGTGCCTGTTAAATCCTTCGATTCCGGCGACAGCAACCGCGATCTCCACATGCTACAAGTCACCCGCGGCGGCGAGTTTCCGATGGTCACCGTCCGCACCACTCTCCCCGAAGACGCTTCCGCCTCCTCGACCATTCACGCCGATATCGAGGTCCAATTTGCCGGCCAAACTGCCAAGTACAAGCAAGTCTCCTTCGAGCAAACCAAACAAGGCACAGAAACAAAAATTTCCGGTACCATTCCAACCACTCTGACCGATTTCAAAATCGACCCACCCTCCCTTTTGACGGTCGCTGTTAAAAACGAAATTCCCGTCCGAGTCGAAATGACCTGGCAAAGGCAGAAATAACATGTCTATCTATCGCTCAATTTTTATCGCCTCTTTGACTTGCGTTTTCGCCATCTCGCTGCGTGCTCAGGATGCAGCTTCGCCCAACGATACCATCCCTCTCTCCGTCCCCAAGGGCACCGCCATTCAAGTCGTTCTCGTCAAAGAACTCCGAATCCAAAAAGTCGGCCAGTCTGTCCACGGCCGCGTCGCTGAACCCATCTACGCTTTTGACAAACTCGTCGTTCCCGTAGGCGCCGAAGTCACCGGCCAGATCACTCAACTCCAAAGCGTCTCCGGCGGAAAACGCACTCTCGACGCTTTGAATGCCGACTTCACTCCCTCTCGCAAGGTCCAGGTCGAATTTAACGATCTCCAACTCCCCGATGGCCGCCACATTCCTATTCACACCACCGTCACTCCCGGCTCCGGTCAAGTCATCCAGTTCGTCACCAACTCCCCTGACAAAAAAAAGACCGCGAAAGACACTGCCTCAGAGAGAGCGGACCAAGCCAAGGAAGACGCCAAACGCCAGTGGGACGCGGCCATGAAGCAAGTCCATGAACCCGGTAAGCTCCACAAAATAGAGAGGTATGCCGTTGCCCAGCTTCCCGTTCATCCGCAATATATCGACGCCGGGACTGTCTATTTCGCGGAACTGGAAGAGCCGCTCGACTTTGGCACCGAACCTCTAACTCCCGAAATGGCTGCCTCACTTACCGCTCCGCCTCCCCCCGGCAGCTCTGTCCACGTCCGCCTCCTGACGGCTCTCAGCTCCGCGACTGCGCAGCAAGGCCAGGATGTCGAAGCCCTCCTCTCGCAACCGCTGTTTGACGGAAACCGCGTGGTCCTCCCTCAAGGCAGCCGTCTGAAAGGCTCCGTCGTTCAAGTGCGCCCCGCTCGCCGCCTCAGCCGCAATGGCCAACTCCGCATCGTCTTCCACGAACTTGTCCTGCCGGATGGCGTTGAGCAAAAAGTAGAAACGACCTTGGCGGGCGTTCAGGCCGGCAAAGGCCAAGACGTCAAGCTCGATGCGGAGGGCGGCGCAGAAGCCAACACCCCCAAGACTCGTTATCTGGCAACCGGAATCTCCGTATTGCTGGCCCTGGCGTCTGCTCACACTGACGCCGACGCCCGTCCCGGCGACGTTGGCGGCAACACCGGCAATCGCGCAGCCGGCGGCGCTGGCGGATTCAAGCTAGTCGGCCTCGCCATGGGCGTTTTCGTCCACTCGCAGCCGCTCGGCATGGCCATGGGCGCCTACGGCGCTAGCTCGTCAATCTATTCCCACTTCATCGCTCGCGGCCACGAACTCGTCTTCCCGAAAAACACGGCCATGGAAGTGGCTATCGGCCCACGTCCATCTGCCCCTTCAACAAACTCACCAAAACCCGTCGATACAAAGCCTGAACACCCGGGCTCACCGAGCGCGGACTAATTCCTCGGGTCCCGCAGCGACCGAAACATCTCAAAGCTAAGGGATACAACTTCCTTTCGCGTTGGCCCCGACACCTGTCGCAACGCCGCCGACACCATTACTCTTTCCCCTGACCAGATGGTCGCTGCAGAAGCGACTCTAGGCGCGCGATTTCGGAACACTGCCCAGACGGGGATAGCTATCGGGAGGAACAGGACCATGTTCAGCACTAGTGCCACAGGCCAGACCACAATAGGATGGTGATCGGCGAATAGCCCTTGCCGGACCGGCCCGCTAGGCGAGTGCCAGATTGAGATTCTCGATGGCCTCGTCGATCTCCGAAGTGTTCTTGTAGCCGACGGTAACGCAATCGACGCCCGCGTTCCTGAACGCGAATCTCATGGCCGCCTTGCGGTCCTCGCGGTTGAACGTACCCTCTCCCACAAGTTTCATGCTGATGACGCCCATTCCTGCTTTGCGGGACTGCTGGACGTGAGTGACGACCTCGGGCACGTTGCCCAATCCGTCGGTGTTGTAGTCCTCGGCATCCATTCGGGTGCCCTTGTGATTCATCCGGATCATGGCGACGTCGAGCCACTGGTTTCCGGGAACTTGGCGCAACGCCGGGAGCCCATGAACGGACGCGCCGTGACTTACGATAGCCTTCCTCGACTGCGCCTCCAGAATTCCATCCTGCCACCTGCTCGAGTCCGCGGGCCATGTCGCGGTATGTTGCCAGTGCAACAGCATGATGTCGAAGTATTCGGTATTCGCGAGTTTGCGCAGTTCGTCGAATTTCTCTTGCGGATTCACGCCTGGCCGCGTGGTCACCTTCGACATGATTCGATAGCTATCGCGCGGAATGCCCTGGAGGGCCACGCCGAGCATCCTGTGCATCTCGTTGTAAGACTCAGCCGTCTCAAAAAAGCGAATGCCGTTGTCGTAGGCGTAGCGCACCAGCCTCGTAAAGCCGTCTTGTCCCAAGTCGCGCTGTACCTGCCCGCTAAAGCTGCCCGTGCCAAACGCGAGCCGCGTCACCTTCACTCCAGATTTTCCCAGCGCTACCCAATCTGTCGCGGTTTGTCGCGCCGCGTGAAGCGGGAGGCCTCCGGTGACGGCAAAGGCGCCGGCGGCGAGTCCAGTTTTCAGGAAATCACGTCTGGTGTAGTGAGACACGGATGCACCTCGAATTGGGCGAATGATAGCGCGAGTGTAATGGAGCGGAGAAGAAGCTACGTCGGGGACCGACTGAGTATCCAAAGGCCATGACAGGACAATCGTATTACGAAAGTCGAATATCAGGTATACCGAACCTTTCGAGCACTAGCCGGGACAATCGTCCGGTAACCGCGTTGCCAGGACTTACGTCGATTGGTGACGGAAGCCTGCGGCCAAGGCTGGGTAGAGGATGTCAGAGAAGGAGTTATCAGGTCGGCTGCCCGCAAGATTACTCGCCTATTTACGAACTAGCTCCGCAGTTAGCGCGCAAGCGGCGAACTTGCGGAGACCTCGCCGAATTTTGTGCCAAGTTTTGCGGGACAATTTGTTATTCTGCGTCGCGTGAAACGTCCATTTCTGATTGATACCGATACAGCTTCCGATGATGCCGTTGCGCTGATCATGGCGCTGCGCTCTCCCCAAATCGAGGTTCTGGCTATCACGACCGTTGCGGGAAACGTGGATGTCCATCAAGCCAGCCGTAATGCGCTCTATACGGCGGAGCTTTGCGATTCGAATGCGCCGGTGTTTGCAGGAGCGGAACAACCACTTAAGCGTCCACATATAAGCGCCTCATGGTTTCACGGACGTGATGGCCTGGGCGATCACGGCTACCCGCCGCCACGCCGCGCTCCGGAGAAACAAAGTGCTACCGATGCCATCATCGACACGATTGAATCTCACCCAGGCCTGGTGATGGTGACGCTCGGCCCGCTTACGAATGTCGCGCTCGCCCTGCAAAAGAAGCCGGGCATCGCCGCGAAAGTGAGCCGCTGTGTGGTCATGGGCGGCGCGCCCTGTTGTGAAGGCAACGTCACTCCCGCGGCCGAATACAACATCTGGTGCGATCCGGAGGCGGCACGCATCGTGGTGAGAAGTGGGCTTGCCATTGAACTCGTTGGCTGGCATCTCTGCCGCGGCGAAGCAGTACTCAGTCCATCCGACATTCAGCAAGTTCTAAGTTTCGGCAACCCCGTCGCCAAATTTGCTATCGAGTGCAACAGCCGCGCGCAACAAGCTTTTCTCGAACAGTCTGGCGAACACGGAATATCTCTACCAGACCCTGTCGCTGTGGCCGTCGCCTTGGATCCGTCCATTGTCACTTCGCAATCGGAGCATTTCGTGGACGTCGAAGCGGAGAGCGAACTCACCCGCGGCATGACCGTGGTGGACCGACTAAACGTCGCGCATGACGAACGCAACCGCGAAGTCTGGGCCGCAAGTCTCGCCGGGGGACACAAAGCGAAGGTTTTCTGGACCATCGACAACGCCCGCTGGAAACAATCTCTCTATGCAGCGCTGAGGAGATCCTTACCCGCGATCAGCTGAGAAAAAATGTCCATCGAGAATGCGCTGGTGAGCCTCATCGGAGAGTTGGAACAAGATCGTTCGCTGCACGAACCGCGGCATCTGCGCCGCCGCGTCGAGGCCCTCGACGACCTTGACGCCTACCTCTCGGATGGGCAACCCCTCGGAACAGCGCTTCATCACCGGGCAAAGGCCATTTACGCTGAATTGGAGTCCGTTAATTTCAGACTCTACGAGGCCATCCGTCGAGATATTCAGCGGGGCGCAGGCGGGGCCAGGCTGCTTGAATGGATGCCCGACGGGAATGGGGCAGCTAATCTCAGGAATTCCAGAGGCTATGACTACTTGGACGAATTGGTCAGCGGAGTCTTGCAGTTTGAAGAGCCGTCGGCTGGGGTCGTTCAGTTAGAGAGCGAAATGGTGCCTTATCAGCCGACCCCTGCGCGCCATATCTTTGATCTCATCGGCCGAACGACACTCACGGAACGGGACTTCCTGATCGATCTTGGCTCCGGGCTGGGTCACGTTACGTTGATGACTTCCATTTGCACCAGCGCCAGCTGCAGTGGGATCGAACTTGAACCGTCCTATGTCGATTGTGCCCGGAAGAGCGCTCGGTCGCTGAACCTGAACAACGTGAGGTTTATCCAGGGCGACGCTCGCGCGGAAGACTTATCCGATGGCACGGTATTCTATTTGTATACGCCCTTTATCGGTACGATCTTGCGAGATGTGCTGAATTTGCTGCGAAAGGAGGCCCTTAGGCGAGAGATTCGAATCTGCACGTTTGGTCCGTGCACGCTGGTGGTCGCCGAAGAGCAGTGGTTAAGCGTAATTGGAGCGCTAGAGATGGAGAGAATCGCTACATTCCGCAATTGCGATTAGACAAGCGCCACTCGCAGCGAGGAAAGTAGCTCTGCTCGATCAACTCGGCGACGCTCTACTCGGGCCGTGGCGAGGCCGACGTCGTTTTGACGAGACTGTTTCGGTGTTTTGGAGTGGGCATCGTTCTCGTCGGCGCCGCTGTTTACGAACGTGAATTCTATCAGTGGCGCTCTATTTCCTCACGGCCCACGCCATGCCGTCCGGCTGTCCCAATGGGGTGATCTCACCTGCTACCATGAGGCTTTTCAAATCCACGATTGCGACCCTGTTTCCACCGCTTACTGCCACGAATGCGCGGGAACCGTCCGGGTCTATAAGAATGCCGGCCGCGCCTCCGCCCAGACTCAACTGCTTCACTTCCTTGCGGCTCGCTGCGTCAAGCACGACAAGATTAGCCGCGGACGGTGCCGCGCCAGGTCCCATTCCCAAACCAGAAACCAGCACGAGCTTTCCATCCGGCGTGAACTTCAGCCGGTTCGCTCCCTTCACTGAAATCGGCGAAGTCTGAATTACTTTCTTACTGGCGAAGTCAATGATGCTCACCGTACCGTCTTGCGCGTTGCCCGTCCATATCTCCTTGCCGTCAGGCGAGACATCGAATCCCTCGGAGCCGCGGCCCACCGAAACGTTCGTCACTTCCCACGCTTTCTGCGTGCCGCGCCCAGGGGGTGGTCCGCCCTGTGGTGCACCTGGAGGAGGCGTTGCACCCGGCGGCGGCCCGAATCCCATGTTTGGCTGCGAAACCAATTCGATAATGCTGATCGTCGCTGAGCTGACGTTCGAAGTCACAATCTTGTCCAGACTTGGAGCCACCCAAACCATGTGAGTCCGATCCTGGCCGGTGCCCATAACCCAGTCGATCTCTTTCGTCGAAGGATTGTAACGCCCGATCACCTTGTTGGTCTCCGCAGTGAAATAGAGTTCGCCACCCGCGAAGTCCAATCCATGGGTTCCGTGCAGCGCCCCTAGATCAATGGGGGCCAGCGCCTTCTGCGCCACCAGATCGACCACAGAGATCATATGCAGCGAACTTTGCGCCCCCCCATAGTTTGAAATGTAGGCCATCTTTCCATCCGCCGAAGCAATCACCTCGTGCGGGTCTTGTCCCGCCGGCACCTGCGTCATTATTTTCAAGCTCACCGGATCAATAAGGTCGAGCTGAGTCCCATTCTTTTCCAGGACCAATAGCACCTTGGAGGGTGTCTGCGCCGCAGCGGAAAAACCTATGAGCAAGAATGAACCCACGCACCCGATCATTGATTTGAAAACCCTGCCAAGTTCCATTAGATTTCCTCCCCGCTGCTTTTCCCCGGTAATCCAAACAAACGCTCTGTGCACGGTACGCTACTACTGCCCTCGACACAACGGACCTGCTACGAAAGCACGCCCGGGATGGCTTGGCGTGGGCGCAGCGAAAGTAGCCTTTAAGAAAACGCGACCGCCCAGGACGGACTTCCGCGGGTTTCACTCCTTCTTTCCAAATTTCGCGTGAGCCGCTTCAATCAGCCATCGCTTTAGCACCGTTAAATAGTGGGGATTTACATTCTGAAAGCCAACGCCCATGCCTTGGTTTGGGTGAGAGTAGAGCACGCTGCCTTGAGTCTCAAGAAATCTGCCCTCTTGGTAGACCTTGAGGATAACTTGGGTTCCTTTTGGCCGCGGGTCGGGCATTTCCACGTAGCAACCGTAAAGGCTCAGCTCAGTCACACGCGCGGCGACGCCGGCTTGCGCCCCTTTTTCAAGGACCTCGACTGTAGCGATAAAGGGATACCTGGGAGTTCGGCGCCGCTCGTCTTCCACGCGAATTCACCCCCGATGGCAGTGGCGGGATTCTATCGTTAGTTGGGCAGGTTGGGGGCCAAAATAATGGCCAAAACAAGGCGAAAGTAGGGGAGAAAGTGATAAGACGGGTCGGGAGGTGTTGGCACCTAGGCAACTTCACCCCCAACAAAAGGACTTACGTACTATTAGAATTTCCCGCCTTTCTGCCGATGATACGCGAGTATGCCCAACCTCTACTTTTGCCAGCCCCACGCGAAGAATCAAGGGATGCTACGAGCCGTGCTTTCCATAAATGAATGCGAACGAGTGGTCAGCAAGCATCCTGTCACGTTCTTTGGTGATAGTTTCCCCAGCCTTTCCGAGGGACAGACCGGCGCGGTTGATTTCGCTGTTCTGAAATTCGCAGCGGAAGAGACGGTCGGAGACTGGCGCCCCGGCTTTTACCGGCTGGACTCAGACCTGGTGGCACTAAATGATGCCTTGCGAGATCTGCAGAGATAAGTTCGAGTTTTCTTTCCTCTCCTAACTCTTCTTGCAGTCAATACTGGGCGGCGCGAACGGATTTCTACTCAGCTTTCCCGAATAATTCAAATCAAAAGCCATATCTAAATCTCCAGTGAGCCACGCGCCGGAGAGCGAAGACCAAGTCCGCACCAGTTTGGAAATTTTCGTGGTGTGGGCGAGTGCACGAATTCAGCAGAACGATCGGTGAATCAGCTGCGAAACCGTTTCCTCTTTGGTGTCCAATTGCGAACAGATTTACGTCACCCGCAGCAGAAAAATGGTATTGTTATTCTGCCTATCAGGTTCGACACACCAGGCAGTCACGCATTCAATAAAGAAGATAGCCGGAGAGATCATGGAATTAGTCGCCACACAAGAAGCACGGCCGTGGGAACGTCCCTTCTGGAAGCCAGTCCACGGTAAAGAGGGCGTCTTCGCATATCTCGTCCTGATTCACGGGCTTGCGATCGTTGGATTGATTCTGTTCCCGCTTCCCAGCCTGAAAGTGGTTGGTTTGGCGCTCCTCTTCATTGCATTCGGAGGGCTCGGCACAACGGTCTGCTATCACCGGCTGCTGGCGCACAAGACACTTAAGGTCAATAAGTTTGTCGAGCAGTTCCTCATTTTTTGGGCGGTTTTCAATGGTTCCGGCCATCCCGCGAGCTGGGTCGCTTACCACCGGCTGCATCATTCCGTGACCGACACGCCGGACGATATTTCCAGTCCAAAGCAAGGCGGATTCTGGTGGGCGCACCTGCGCTGGCTGTATCAAACGCTACCCGCGGATAAACACCGCTGGGCTCCCGAATTGACGCGTGGCATGTATACCGCGTGGGGCTGGCTTGAATCTCCCGTAATCATTCTTTCGATCTTCTCTGGATTTCTCCTCGGTTTCGGTTGGATGGGTTTCTTTTGGATCGGCGCGATTCGTTTGGTCTACACCCTGCACATGCAATGCTTCGTCAATAGCCTCACGCATCTCGGACATGCCAAAGAAGGCATCGAGGACTCCAGCATGAACGTGTGGTGGCTTGGTCCCTTCCAAATTACGGCTTGGGGCGAGAATTGGCACGCGAACCATCATTCGCACGCCGGTTCGGCGCGCCTTGGCTTGCGCTGGTGGCAAACGGACATCGGTTGGTACTTCATCTGGGCGCTCGAGCGCGTCGGCTTGGCGCACAGCGTTAAGCGCCCGCGTATTTCCTGATTAGCCGTTAGATTCGTCTCGTCAGAAACACACTCGCCGCGATGTTATGATGGCGGAGTGTACGCGCAGAAATTCAAAGTAAACGTAGTCATTCGCGGCCAGAGCCGCGCCTGCCCGCTCGATTGGCTCGATCAATTCTGCATGCGCAATTTCACGAATTCCGCCGTTTTCGACGACACGCTTCCAGTGGCGGATGGGCAGGTCGAAGCCAGCTTCCGCCTGACGCCGGAGCGCTTTGCCGAGGGCCTGGGCGCGTGGCTTACGCAGCGTGGCAAAGGCGAGGGTGAGCCTGTGGTCGTGCAGGTCACGCCGGAATGATCCGTAGCAAACACTTGAACCGGAATCGGGCTTGCTAGTAATGGTTGCTAGGCTGCGGAGTCGCACTTTTCGCCGCTGATGGCTGCGCGAATCTCTGGCAGAGCGGCCAGAGTGGCTGCCGCGCCCGCCGCGACCATGTCCGGCGTCCTGGTGAAATCATCCCAAACAAAGGGCTTTACGTCAGGCTCAATAATGACGTCAGCTTGCTGACGCCAGGTAAGATCGGTGTGCCGCTGGATGATGTTAAAGGAACGGCTCAGCACGTCGGTGAAGGTACGTGGCTGTTCGAGGTTGCCAGCTTCGAGATAAACGGCGATCACGACATCTGCTCCAAGAAGCAGCGCGCCTTCCACGGGAACGGGCGAGGTCAGAAAACCATCCACCAAAGTCCGGCCCTCATATTGGATGGGCACGAAAAGCCCCGGATATGCACAAGACGCGCGCAGAGGCAGGCCGATAGGGCCACGCGTGTAGTACACGGAGACGCCCGCGTTGATGTCCGTCGTGGCGATCGCCAGCGGAATAGCCATCTCCTCGAAAGTCTTCACTCCGGTGAACTGAGCCAGAAATTTTTCCAGGCGCTGATTGGTGGCAAGGCCCAACCAGGAAGGCGTCCAGCGGCCGAAATCCGTGAAGCTGGTGGTCGAGCCGATGCGCTCCATGTCCTCAAGCGAGGTGCCCGCGCAATAAGCTGCGCCAATCAGAGCGCCAACGCTTGTGCCGGCGACCACGTCGATGGGGATGCCCGCCTCGCGCAGGATACGCAAGACCCCAATATGGGCTATACCGCGTGCGAATCCGCCCGCGAGCGCGAGGCCAACGCGAGGGCGCTCGGTCGATTTGCGCTCATCGGGCTCGGCCAGTGAGAGCAGCCTGTCTTTGGCGGACTGGAGCCAGCCGATGGCGTCTGTCACTTTGCCTGGGCTCATTCTCACCATACTGTAACGCGGGCCTTGCGGCAGGGCCATAGTCCGTTTGACCAGGGGATGGCGGTTTTGTAACCTGTCCAGTCGTCTCAGTGCATAAAAAGGGCTCCGGAAAAGGCAAGCCATGAAACGTCGAATCGAGAAGGCAGCCGTATTGGGCGCGGGAACCATGGGTTCGCGTATCGCCGCGCATTTAGCCAACGCGGGCCTGCCGTGCATCCTGCTGGACATTGTTCCGCCGGATTGGAGGTCCGGTGCGCCCGCCGGAGACCGCCACAAGATTGTGCGCGCGGGACTCGAGGCCGCGAAAAAATCGAAGCCCGCCGCGTTTTTCGTGCCCGCGCTGGCGGAGAAAATCTCCATCGGAAATTTTGAAGACGATTTGGCGCGTTGTGCAGAGGCGGACTGGATCATCGAAGTTGTGGCGGAAAACCTCGAGATCAAGAGGAATTTGCTGTCGCGTGTGGCGCAATTCCGCAAGCCAGGCGCGATTGTCACCACCAACACTTCCGGTTTGCCCGTGCATCTGATCGCGGAAGCGATGAGCGAAGAGTTTCAACAGCATTGGGCAGGCACGCATTTTTTCAATCCCCCGCGTTACATGAAATTGGTGGAAGTGATTCCCGGTCCGAAAACATCTAGTGAAGTGATTGAGACACTCCACGAATTTTGTGACCGCAGGCTAGGCAAAGGCGTGGTGATTGCCAAGGACACGCCGAACTTCATCGCCAACCGCATTGGAACATTTTCTATGCTCAATGCCATTCGGCTTATGACCACGCTGGGGATGAACGTCGAAGAGGTGGACGCCTGTACGGGGCCGGCAGTGGGCTGGCCGAAATCCGCGACGTTTCGCACCGCCGATCTTGTTGGGTTGGACGTGCTGGTCCACGTAATCAAAAACATCTACGAGACCGCGCCAAACGATGAGTCGCACGAAATGTACAAAGTTCCGCCGCTGATCGAAGAAATGGTCCGTCGCGGATGGCTGGGCGACAAGACCGGCCAGGGCTTTTACAAGAAAGTGAAAGGCGAGGGCGAAAAGGAAATTCTGACGCTGGACGTCAACTCCATGGAGTACCGGCCGCGGCAGAAGGCGAAGTTTGCTTCGCTCGAGATGGGAAAAGCCATTGAGGATACGCGAGAGCGCCTGCGCGCCCTGGTGGGGCCGGTCCTCGAAGGACAAAAAGGGGATAAGGCGCAGCAGTTTATCTGGGGCGGACTCTCGGAAATGTGTCTCTACGCAGCGCGGCGCGTGCCGGAGATTTCAGACAGCGTTGTGGATGTGGACCACGCGTTGCAGTGGGGATTCGCCTGGGAGATGGGGCCATTCAAGATGATGGACGCGATCGGCGTGAAAGCCTTCGCCGCGCAAATCCAGAAAGAAGGACGCGCGCTTCCTCCTACGATCGAGAAACTTCTCGCAAGCGGCAGAAAGGGATTTTACGAATCGGAGAAGGGCAAGACGACGGTCTTTGATGTCACCACCAGCACGGCAAAACCGCTCGAAACGCCGCCGGGTGTGATCATCCTGAAATCGCTGAAGGAGGCCGGCCGCGAAGTCGAGCGCAACTCCGGCGCAAGCCTGATCGACCTAGGCGATGGCGTCGTGTGCTGCGAATTTCATGCCAAGATGAACGCCATCGGAGCAGACTTAATGTCCATGCTGCACAAGGGGCTGAAACGGCTGGACACCGATTTTGACGCCATGGTCATCGCCAACCAGGCTGTGAATTTTTCGGTTGGCGCGAACGTGATGCTTATGCTCGTCGCCGCCCAGGAACAAGAGTGGGACGAGCTGCACATAGCCGTGAAACAATTTCAAAATGTAAATCTGGGATTGAAATATGCGCCGAAGCCGGTCGTCGCCGCGCCGCAGGGTATGGCGCTCGGCGGTGGATGCGAAATCGGCCTGCACGCTGCGAAAATTCAGGCAGCCGCGGAGGCCTACATCGGTCTGGTGGAAGTTGGGGTCGGTTTGATTCCTGGCGGTGGCGGAACGAAGGAGATGCTGATTCGCGCGAATGAACACGCGGCAGGCGGCGAAGATTTGGATTTATTTCACGCGATGAAGCCGGTGTTCGAAACGATTGCCACTGCCAAAGTGGGCACGAGCGCCGAAGATAGCCGCGCCCTTGGATTCTTGCGTCGCGAAGATGGCGTCTCAATGAATCGCGACCGCCTCGTAGGCGACGCCAAGGAAGCCGCACTGGCGTTGGTGCGCGCAGGATACAAGCCGCTCGCAGCCAGTTGGCAAGAAGGCGCTCAGACCACACAAATCAAAGTGCTCGGCGAACAATTTTTGGCCGGCGCGAAGCTGGTGATTCACATGATGCAGCGCGGCGGGTACATCACCGACTACGACGCACACGTTGGCCGCAAACTCGCGAATATCCTCGCGGGCGGCCCGCTGACCTCGCCGCAACTCGTTAGCGAACAATACGTGCTGGACCTCGAGCGCGAAGCCTTCGTTTCCCTCTGCGGCGAAAAGAAAACCCAGGAACGCATGGCGTTCACTTTGAAAACAGGCAAGCCGCTAAGGAATTAGGCTAGGGCTCCCTTCAGCGGGATTGCCTCAGTGGCAGTCCCGGCCTATGATTGTTGGTGGATATGGCAAACACAACACTTTCTGCCCGGAATGGCCAAGGCGAGATCACGCTGAGCGCGTAGGGTGTGGAGGGAAGGCACCAGCTACATCGCCTACTCCCCGGAACTGGATATTTCCAGCTGCGGCAAAACGGCTGCACAAGCCAAGTCCCGTTTGCGCCAGGCCGTTTCCCTCTTCATGGAAGAGGCTGCCCGCATGGGAACACTCGCCAAGATACTGGAAGAATCTGGATTTGAACGCCGAGGGATGCACTCCCGGTATTCATCATAAAGAACGTACTGAGGACCGCCCAAATCAGTCGCGAGAGGTACCTGGAACTTATGGATCGGCTCTAGCTTTCACCAACAACAGACGGCACTAAGCCACTGGCACCGAAAAATGTTCGTGCGCGATGCGCAGTTTGCCGGAGGCGTCTCGATGCATGACGTGCGTCGCTCGCACGATTTCCAATTTCTCCGCCATGCGTTTGCCGCCAACGTCGCGGCCGCTCGCTTGGAACTGGAAAGTGTAGCTGGCAACGCCCGCATCGTTTCCGCACAAAACAATGTCGATCGGGCTCAACTTCAGCTCCATGCGCGTTTCCGGGTGGAAGTATTCGCGCGAACGGCGCATCGCGCCCAGCCTGCCTGGTTCGCTGCGGCCCATAGCCACCTGAAAAACGGTGCTGCCCGGCGCGTAGAAATTGTTCAGTTCTTCTTCAGATTTGGCCAGAAACGTAGTCCAGAAAAGTTCGACGGCCTGGCGAACGTCCTCAGCGGTCAGTTTGGTGGTAACGAGAGACATGAGTGGCCCCCAACTTGCATTCCAACACTCTTTCTTTGTTACTCTACGCGACGACGGGGAACTCCAGTGCGGCAATTCGATGATAGTTGCCGAAGCGATAAAGGGCAGAACGCCAGAGCCTGGTAAAGAATAACGGATAGAAACGCATAAAAACGTACTACAATGGCGGTTTCCATTTAGAGAAAACGGAACACCGTGGTTGAGGAGAGTTTGATGTACCGAGCCGCACTATTACCGCCGCGAGAAGCGTCGAGGATCCTGGGAATCAGCTACCCCACGCTGAAACAGTGGATCTACCGCGGGAAAATCAAAACCGTGAAGACTCCTGGCGGGCATCATCGCATCCCCGAAAGCGAAATCGACCGCATGATTCCGAAAAAGCTGGATCGCGGAGATATCGCCTCCCGCCGCGGCAATTTCCGTAAAATCAGCGGTCGTAATCAACTGATCGGGCGCGTGATTTCCTTGAAGTACAGCGGCTTGCTGGCCCAGGTCACTATGGCCATCGGCGAGCAGCACATCACCGCGATCATCACCGCCGATGCGGCAAAAGAGATGAGGCTCAAGCCGGGAGAGCGGGCGGCGGCGCTGATCAAGTCCACCGAAGTAATGATTTTGCGCGTTTGAAGGTGCGATCGTTCCTGAGCAATGTTGTAACGGACAGGTGACTTGTGGTCGGTGGAGACGAAACATGTTAACGCGCCGGGCTCTCTTGGCGATTGTGATGATGGCACTGCCCTCGGCCAGTGCCATGCACGCCGAAGAGATCCGCGTGGCCGCCGCCGCGGATTTGAAATTCGCAATGCAAGAGGTTGCCGCTCGATTCGAAAAGCAGACCGGAACGAAAGTAGACATAACCTACGGTTCGAGCGGAAACTTTTTTTCGCAATTTCAAAATGGCGCGCCCTTCGATCTGTTCTTTTCGGCGGACATCGACTATCCCAGAAAACTGGAAGCTGCGGGCCTCGCCGAGCCTGGAACTCTCTACGAATATGCAATAGGGAGTATCGCGATTTGGACGCCAGCGGATGCAAAAGTCGAGGTAGCGAGCCTCGGCTGGAAGACGCTGCTGGACGCAAGCGTGCAGAGAATTGCCATCGCCAACCCGGAGCATGCCCCGTACGGTCGCGCGGCAGTCGCAGCGCTTCAGAAAGCCGGTATCTACGAGCAAGTGAAACCAAAGCTGGTTTTCGGAGAAAATATCTCGCAAGCAGCTCAGTTTGTGCAATCCGGAAACGCGCAGGCAGGTATTGTCGCGATGTCGCTGGCCGTTTCGCCCGGCATGAAAGACGGCAAGCGCTGGGAGATTCCTGCGGACATGCACCCGCCCATCGAGCAAGCCGCCATGGTGCTCAAGGAAGCCAAGAATAAAGAAAGCGCGCACGCCTTTCTGCGATTTGCGATGAGTGCTGAGGGCCGCCAGACATTCGCGCGATACGGGTTCACGCTTCCGTCGGCGGCCCCATCTGGCGTGCAGAAAAACTGAACATGGACGCTCTCTTACTCTCCCTTCGCCTCGCGCTCTGCGTTTCCGCCATTCTTCTTGCGGGTGGACTGCCCCTCGCCTATTGGCTGGCGTATTCAAATTGGCGCGGCAAGTTTTTGCTGGAAGCGGTCGTGGCGCTGCCGCTGGTGCTGCCGCCCACGGTTCTCGGATTTTACGTGCTCGTGGCCATGGGTCCACGCGGCCCGCTGGGAAAATTCTGGCAATCACTTTTCGGTCACGGCTTGGCGTTCACGTTCGAGGGACTAGTCCTCGCGTCGGTACTTTATAGTTTGCCATTCGCCGTGCAGCCGCTCATCGCTTCGTTTGAATCTGTGGACCGAAGACTTCTCGATGCCTCTGCTGTGCTCGGCGCCAGCCCCCTGCGAACGTTCTGGCGCGTCATTCTTCCGCTTTCGATTCCCGGTGTCGTGACGGCTGTGGTGCTCAGCTTTGCCCATACCATGGGCGAGTTCGGCGTCGTGCTCATGGTCGGCGGTAATCTTGCTGGTGTCACGCGCACGGTCTCAATCGATATCTACGATCACGTGCAATCGCTCGAGTACGCCGAGGCGAATCGCATGGCGATTGTCCTGCTCGCGATCTCGTTTGCTGTCTTGTCGGTGGTGTACGCCGTCAATCGGCAGGTAGGCCGCCAAATCGGACGCCGTTTGTGGACACCGTGGGCGGCGAACTGAACGTGGACATGCTGACGGCTAGTGTTCAGTTGCAAAGAACCCGCGCGGGGTCTACTCCTTTCCTACTGGACGTTTCCCTCCAAGTTCCCCCAGGCATCACCATTCTTTTTGGTCCCTCTGGCGCCGGAAAATCCACGTTGCTGGATTGCATCGCGGGATTGGTGCGTCCTGACGCAGGACGAATCGCCGCCGGCCAAGAAGTGTTGTTTGACTCGCAGGCTGGCGTGAACCGTTCGCCCCAGACGCGGCGCATCGCCTACGTTTTTCAAACGCTGGCACTCTTCCCGCATCTGAGCGCCGAGGAAAACGTCGCCTATGGACTCGATGGTTTGCCACACGAACAGAGCGCCGCGCGCGTGGAAGAAATATTGAAAGCCTTCCGCGTGGAAAAATTGCGCGCGCGCAAGCCGCCTGAAATCTCGGGCGGCGAGCGCCAAAGGATCGCGCTAGCTCGTTCTCTAGTGACGCAACCGCGCGTCTTGTTGCTTGATGAGCCGCTCACCGGACTGGATGCGGAACTGAAGGCGGCGATCGTCGATGACCTCCGCGCGTGGAACGCCGCGCGGCGCATTCCCATTTTGTACGTCACACACACGCGCGAAGAAGTGGACGCTCTCGGCGAGCGAGTGATCGCGATGGATCATGGGCGCGTCATAAGCACGGGAACGCCCGTGGAGGTGCTGGAAGCGCCGCGACACAAGCGGCTGGCGCAAGCAGCCGGTTTTGAAAATCTGTTAGGCGGATCGGTCGTCGATTTGCGCGAAGCCGACGGCGTGATGCGCGTGCGTCTCAACGAAAGCCGTTGCGAAATCGAAGTGCCGTTGGGCTACGCGGTCGTGGGAGACCGCGTGCGCGTAGCTATCCGCGCAGGGGACATTTTGCTCGCAACCTCGCAACCGCACGATCTGAGTGCGCGCAACGTCATCGAAGGCAAAATCGTAGCCATGGAACCGCGCGGCACGCTGGTTCGAGCCCGTGTCGACTGCGGCGTGGATTTTATCGTGCACCTCACGCCAGGTACTGTCAGAACGCTTGAGCTGGCAGATGGACGCCACGTCTGGCTGGTACTGAAGACGCACTCCTGTCATCTCGTAGAGGAATAATCGTGGACGTGGGAAAGAGCCTACGTCCCACGAATCTTTCAGGACTTTGGTTTGCTCGCCGCGGCAGTCGTAGGTGCGGAGAATCTTACTTCCCCAGCCTCCAGCGTATCGCCCTTTGGCGTCGCGTGGATGAGCACGCGATCGCCGACCGCGAGGTCGGAAAGTTTCGCCGGTTTATCCTGGCTGGCGTCAGAAGGTCCGCCAGGTTGGGTTGCAACATGAAGAACATAGGCGGTTGAAGGAACGAGCTTCACCTCGACGGACGTTCCGTCGGCAATTTTTACAATGACAGCGTCCGCGGTAATTTTCTGTAACGTGCCGCTAATGTGTTTCTTGTCGCCGTGCGCGAAAGTGCTCCCGCCAATCAGCGCAATCGACAAAAGGAATGCTGCGAACCTAGGTTTCATAGCCATCTCTCCTCGGGCTCGACCCTTTCCTGACATTATTCCACGATAGCGCGAAACGCAACCACCCTCTGGTAGCACAGGCACTGTCCATGTTAGTGCCCACAACTAATGGTGATGTGCTCCCGAGGGAGGCGCCGGAGTGGTCCCGTTCAAAAAATCATTTTCCTGCTGTTCTTCCAGCCGGTCGGCGGGGCTCTTCGGGTTGTTGCGTTCCATCTCGAGACGCTCTTCCGCCGTGAGTTGCGGCAGGTGCCGGATGAAGTGCACAAGCTTCCAACTGTCCTCTTTGGTGCCGGGACTCGAGAACGCAGGCATTCCCGTGAATCGCACGCCGTTCTCGATAATCCAAAAAAGCTCACCATCGGAGAGATTTTGCGTTTCTGGGAGTCGCAGGTCCGGCGGCTTCGGATAAAGTCCGCTACCCATCATCGTGTCGCAACTGCCATCGTTGCCGTGGCAAATGGCGCAATGGTCTGCGAAATGCAGTCGGCCGTCGCGCAGGTTCTCCTCGGTGGAGGCTACGGGATTGGTCAGCGCTCGCGCTGCGCTCGGAAGCGCCATGTGCCTGGCTTTCCGCGCCATCACCACCTCGAGCGCGCTGGGTTTCGCTTTTGCGCTCACCCCGCTATGCAGGAATGAATACGCCACGAAGCCAATCGCAAGCACCGCAACGACCGGCAAAATCAGAATGAGGGCTTTGCGTTTCATGGAACTGCAACCATGTTAGACGACGCGAGCCACACGGTGCCAGTCCGGATTATCGGCCCCGGCTGACTTGCCACACTCGCACCTGCAGACTTGCACTGCCTCTGGTAGGATACGCCGTGCCATGAGACGCAAAATCTATTCGAGCCTGGATTCCGCCGTGGCCGATATTCGAGACGGCGCGCGAATCATGTTCGGCGGATTCGGTGGCGCTGGCTTTCCCAATAATCTGATCCAGGCGCTGGCCGCGAAAGGCACCAAAGACATCACGGCCATCAGCAACAATTGCGGAACGCGTGATGGTGAGCTAGGCGTGATGTTCAAGAACGGCCAGGTCCGGCATGTGATCGCATCGTTTCCCGGCCCGCATTCCACTTATTTTCAGGAACAGCTCGCCGCAAGGAAAGTGACTCTCGAACTCGTGCCGCAAGGAATTCTTTGCGAACGGATGCGCGCCGCCGCCGCGGGTCTGTGCGCATTTTACACAACAGTCGGCGTGGGCACGGAAGTCGCAGAGGGAAAAGAAGAGCGCGTCATCGAAGGGAAACGCTGCATCCTTGAGATGCCCATTCACGCGGACTACGCGCTCATCAAGGCAGAGATTGCCGACGAGTTGGGCAATCTGACCTACCGCCTCGCGGCTCGGAATTTCAATCCCATTATGGCCATGGCCGCCACCACGACCATCGTCGAAGTTGACGAGATTGTGCCGGTCGGTTCAATTAAACCAGAGCACGTCGTGACGCCTGCGATCTTTGTGCACCGCATTGTGCAAGCGAAAGGAATCCGCTATGCCGGATAAGCCGCGGCTGACTCGCGACCAGATCGCGCAACGCGCCGCACTGGAATTGCCGAATGGCGCGTACGTGAATCTCGGCTGGGGCATTCCCAATCTCATCGCGGACTATTTGCCGAAAAACGTCGAAGTTTATTTTCACAGCGAGAACGGCATTCTCGGTATGGGGCGGCGCGCACGTCCCGGCGAAGAAGACTACGACCTGGTCGACGCCATGAAAGTTCCAGTGACGTTGATTCCCGGAGCGTCTTTTTTTCACCAGGCGGACGCGCATCTTATGACGCGCGGCGGCCACCTGGATGTCGCCGTGCTTGGCGGATTTCAAGTTTCCGAAAAAGGTGACCTCGCGAACTGGAAAATCCCCGGCGCAAAAGGTTCGGGCGGCATTGGCGGCGCAATGGATATCGCGGCTGGTGCGAAAAAGCTGATCGTTTGCATGGAGCACACCACTAAGGAAGGCGCCCCAAAAATCGTTCGCCAGTGCACCTATCCGCTGACGGGACTCACCTGCGTCGACACCATTGTTACCGATCTTGCGGTGATCGACGTGAAGCCGGAAGGACTGTTGCTTCGCGAGATTGCGCCGGGATGGGGTATTGAAGAATTGCAGAAGCTCACCGGAGCGCCGCTCACGTCGGTGGGCCGTGCGCCGGAAATGCAATTTAGTTGAGCGCTCGTGCGTTGTGAAGTGCCTTGCAATTTGAAGATGCGCGCCAAAGCTGCGCGATGCCCCGCACGCGTGCTAAAGTTTGAGTGTTCAGCGTCACAGAACAGAATCGTAAGGAGGCAGCCGTGGCAGAAAACATTCCGGAAAAATACGCGGACTTATTGGAAAAACCGGCGTTCGGCAATCTCGGCACCATCATGAAGGACGGCAGCCCGCAAGTCACTCCGATCTGGGTCGATTACGACGGCAAGTACGTCCGATTTAATTCCGCGCTGGGCCGCGTGAAAGACAAAAATGTCCGGCGCGACCCGCGGGTTTCGGTCTCGCTGCAGGATCCGGCGAATCCCTATCGCTATCTCGAAATTCGCGGACGCGTCGTGGAGATCACGCAGAACGGCGCGGACGACCACATCAACAAGCTTTCGCAAAAATATCTCGGCAAGCCCGTCTATCCGTTCCGCCAGCCCGGCGAAGTGCGCGTCCTCTACAAGATCGAGCCAGAAAAAGTCAGCTCCATGGGCTGAAGAAAAACTAATTTCATTTGTCTCCACCTGCTGTGACTCCAGTATATAAACGCTACAAATGCGCCGCACGAATTACAAACGCGCGGCGACGCGCGCGGCGATGTGCCCGTCGGACGTGCGAAAAATGAGCACGAGGCTGTCCGTCAGAGGAACGCCCGCGCCGGGAATACCGAATTCGTAGGACCACAGATACCGCCTGGGCAATTCCGCCGCGAGCTCCGTTGCGTACGGCGCGAGAGGTTCGACGGAAAAGTGCACGATCGCTATTTTGCCTGCCGGGCGCAGATCCACGCCGTGCTTCCAGTACAGACTAAGTTTCAGGGAACTCATCGTTTCTTTCGTGAGATAGACGCCGGTGCCGACCGGCTGAAGACCCGTGGAGCACGGCTGATCGCGGATGGTCAGCGAGAGCAGCACTTTGTCGGGGAACTGCGTGACTTCGTTTGTGCCGAGCCGAAAAATAGTTCCGTCATCGCTGTCGTAGGACTTTAGGTCGTTGAAGAATCCGGCGGAGGTAACGCGGCCGTTGATGCGAAAGCAGGGGCCGTTGGGGATGCCGCCATCGCCAATGAGAAAGACGCCGCCGTAATAATTCTCAATCTTGGGATCCGGAGGCTTTGCGTGCTTGGACCTTTTTTGCGATGGAGCGTTTTGCGACTGAGTGCCAGCGGGGAGGCAGAAAAATAATCCGGCGAGAGCCAAGCAAAAGATTCGTGTAATGGTCGAGCGCATAGCTGGCATCCAACGCCGTCATTTTACTCCCGCAGGCTGGGCCTTGAGAAGAAAGGTGATGCCGTCGGTCGTGTAGGTGGCTTTGCCGCCTTCGAGAGGCTTGGCCTCGACGTTGCCGGCGCGGACGGCCTCTATGGCTGTGACGAGTCTGGGCAACACGGATGGATCGGCGACAGGAATATTGTGCGCGCCGAGGACGAGTTTCACTTGCGAGGCGAGATCGGCGAGCCATCTCACGGACGCGACGTAGGCGTCGAGATTTGTTTCCGGGCGATAGAGCCAGATGGGCGCGGGATAGTAGGTGTCGCCGGTGAAGAGCAGGCCGTTGGCGCGGTCGATCAGGCAGATGGCGTCAGGAGTGTGGCCAGGAGTCGAAATGATTTCGAGAGTGCGGCCGCCGAGATTAATTTTGAAGCCGTTTTTCACGAAGAGAGAAACGTGCCACGGTTTGGTCGCATACGTTTTTGGGTCGAAACCCTTCGGCAGGTTGCCGCAGATCATGCCCGGTGCGAGTTCTTCTTGGGCGTCGTCCCGCGAGCCTTTTGCGTTTTGGCGCGTGAACGCTGTGTCCATTCCGTAGACAAACGTGAAAAGGGAATTGCCGCCCACGTGGTCGTTGTGCGTGTGCGAGTTCAGCACAACGACGGGACGGCTCGTCAATTGCGTGACGACTTTGCGGATATTGGCGATGCCCATGCCGGTGTCGAAGAGCAGCGCCTGCTTGGTGCCGACGATAAGGTAGGAGATGACTTCTTCGGCTTGGTGCGGCTCGTAAATGGCGAAGACGCCGGGGGCGACTTTGTAGACTTCAAACCACGGCTCATTCGGGAGAACGCGTTCGAGCGTTTTGTATTCGGGGCGCGGGAGAGCTTTGCACCAGTCCGGGCTGATGGTCTGGGGCGCTGCACAAGGCACGCACACCAACAAGATCGCCGAAATTAGGGTTGTGGCTGGCCGCGAAAGCATCATGTCCCTACCTTTTCCGAGACTAGAGCCGGGATTTCTTTAGCAAGTGACCGGACTGTTTTCTTGAATTCATCTGTGACCGACAATGGTCCGTCTGATTCGATTCCAGGAATCCGAAACAACGGTCTTAGCTCCTGAACGGCAGCACTATTCGAGCACCAGAGCGCGTATATCGCACGATAGCTCTCATACACGTCGCCCGTGCCCTGCTTAAGCGATTCCAAAATCGCATCGGCGCGATTCCTGTGCTTGGCTCTTCGCAGCGTTGTCTTCCTAACCGAGCTCACGATCGCTCCTTGTCATGCGGCGCCTCTGCGAAAAGAAAAAGCAGATTCCTCGCTTCGCTCGGAATGACAAATGGGGGTGTTGGTCATTTCGAGGCACCAGAAAGGAAGAGGGATTTGGGAATCATCATGTGGACGCCCTTATTGCCGTCGACTAGCTCGGTGATGTGGAGGTCGGCGGCGACGCTCGCGAGCATGTAGGCGTCGTCGCGGGAGAGATGCTTTTCGGTAACGAGGAAATCGATCATTTCGCGGACGGCGAGCGTGGCGCAGGCGTTCAGGTCGTCGTTGAGGCCCATGGTGATGTAGTGCGTGGGCGTTTCGGCGCGCGGCCACTTCAGGTGCATGTCCTTGCGCACGATGAATTGAAACGTGCCGATGAGCGAAGTTTCGAGCGCGGTGATGTCCACTTCGCCGTCGCCCTGTCCGGCGTGGCCGTCGCCGACTTCGAAGAGCGCGCCGGGCGCGTGCACGGGAATGTAGAGCGTCGTTCCGGCGACGAGGTCCTTGTTATCGAGATTGCCCGCCATAATCCACGGCGGAGCGCTGTTGAAGCGGCCCGCGCTTTCCGGTGGCGCGTCGCCCATGCTGCCGAAAAAAGGATGCAGCGGAATCTCGATGCCCGGCGCGAATTTCGCGATCATGCGCTTCTCATCCAGCGGAATGATTTTCATTTTCGCGTAAGGAAAATCGTCGGGGATGTAGCCGCGGCCCGGCCCGAACGCGTTGTACGCATACGGAATCGCCAGTCTTATGCCGAGGATTTTCACTTCGAGCACGTCGCCGGGCTGCGCGTCCTCAATGTAAATCGGTCCCGTCAAAATGTGCCCGCCCGGCCCTTTGTCTTTCACCTGGTCGGTAATGTCGCGCAGCGATTGCTCCACCTGCTCTGGCGGCAAGCCCGCATCCTCCAGCCGCTTCGGGCTATTCGTAATCAGCGTCTCAATTTGCACCGTGTCGCCCGACTTGACGCGCAACACAGGCGTCGCCTTCGCGTCGTAATATCCCCAAGCCACCGTCTTCGGCGTCGCCTTCAACGTATACGTCGCCTGCGCGTGTGCTGATCGCGCGAGCAAGGGAACGACCATAAAGATTACTAGAGCGAGAGTCGCTATTCGCTTGTTCAAGCGGCCTCCTGAATATCAAGTTGGGTATGGACATCAACAGCTAACAGCGGCCGCAGAAGTCTGTTAGAATTCGCGCGCGTATGGCCGAGAAATGCAGATTCACGCTCGAAGAAAAGACCGCGCTGCTGCGTGAGCTGAAAAAGATTCTGAGGAATGACGACGAGCGGGAGTTTATGAAGATTTTGCGGAAGTTCGGGATAAAGGACGAAGACCCGCGCTTTGCCGAGGTCGTGAAGTTTTTCCGCGACTTGCGCGGCCGGAAGTCTTAGCAGCCAACTTGCGAATTTCTTCGCGCATAGCTTTTGCTTTTTCGGGCGGCAGAGTAGACATGTGCTCCACCAGGATCGCCGCTGTCCGTTCCGCAGCCTGATCGAGCGGACTGCTCTTCGTTTTGCGCATCGTACTCTTAGAATAACACGATTGCGAGACCGAACGGCACGCAAGTTCCACCGGTTGAAGTAAACTCCGCAGCCAAAACCGCCGGCGTTCCTAAGTACGGACGTGAGTCCTTGATCGACGATCTTACGGATCTTCTTCGTGTTTTCATTCATCAGAAAATCCCAGCACCTGAACTCATGGGTGCGTCATGTCCTCGGGCTTGACGAGAGCGTCGAATTCTTCGGCGCTTACGAAGCCGAGTTTGATGGCGGCTTCGCGGAGGCTGATGTGGGAGTGATGGGCGGCTTTGGCGACTTGGGCTGCGGCGTCGTAGCCGATTTTGGGGGTCAGGGCGGTGACCAGCATCAGGGAATTGTGGACGTAGTGTTCGATCTGAGTGTGATTGACTTCGATGCCCTGGACGCAGTGGTCGACGAAGCTGTTCATTGCGTCGGCGAGGAGTTCGACGGAGTGGAGATAGTTGAAGATGATGACGGGCTTGAAAACGTTGAGCTCGAAATTGCCTTGCGAGCCGGCGAAACCGATGGCGGCATCGTTGCCCATCACCTGCACGGCAACCATGGTGAGGGCTTCGGCCTGCGTGGGATTGACTTTGCCGGGCATGATGCTGGAGCCGGGCTCGTTTTCGGGGAGAATGAGTTCGCCGAGGCCGCAGCGCGGGCCGGAAGCCAGCCAGCGAATGTCGTTGGCGATTTTCATTAGCGAAGCCGCGAGCGTTTTCAATGCGCCGCTGGCGAAGACGAGTTCGTCGTGGGCGCTGAGCGCGGCGAATTTATTGGGATGCGAGCGGAAGGGCAAACTGGTGAGCTCGGCAACTTTTTTCGCGGCGCGTTCGGCGAATTCGGGATGGGCGTTGAGGCCGGTGCCGACGGCAGTGCCGCCGATGGCAAGGTCGTAAAGGCCGTCGAGAGCCATGGCGATGCGGCCGCCGTCGCGGTCGAGAAGATTGACGTAGCCGGAAAATTCCTGGCCGACGGTTAGCGGCGTGGCGTCTTGCAAATGAGTGCGGCCGATTTTTACGATGCCGGCGAATTCCTTGGCTTTGGCGTCGAGCGCGTCGCGAAGTTTTTTCACGGCGGGGAGAAGTCTCTGGCGCGTTTCCGTGGCGGCGGCGATGTGCATGGCGGCAGGAAAAGTGTCGTTTGAGGATTGCGACATGTTGACGTCGTCATTCGGGTGGATGGGCTTTTTGCTGCCCATCGCGCCGCCGGCGATTTCAATGGCGCGGTTGGAGATGACTTCGTTGACGTTCATGTTGGTTTGCGTGCCGCTGCCGGTTTGCCAGACGCGCAATGGGAAATGCTCGTTGAGCTTTCCCGCGATGACTTCGTCGGCGGCTTGCGTGATGAGCGCGGTTTTGTCGGCGGGTAGCTTGCCGAGGTCCAGGTTGACGAGCGCGGCGGCTTTCTTGAGGATGCCGAAGGCGCGGATCAGCTCGGGAGGCATGGTGTCCTTGCCAATGGCGAAGTGGATGAGCGAGCGGGCGGTCTGCGCCCCGTAGTAGCGGTCGGCGGGCACGTCGATCTTGCCCATAGAGTCGGACTCGGTGCGGGTGGGGATGTTAAAGGCGGTTTCGGCGATTTCAGACATGATGGCTCCTGGATTTGAACGGGTAAATCTTACCTTGAAATGATGGGAAGCGAGTGAGTAGTGGGTGGTGAGTAGTGAATAGTGAAAGAGAGGAGGCGTGGGGCTCGGCTTGCGCGTACCGGGAGAGGTCGAGGCGGGTTGGAATGGGGATTTTAACGCACAGGGCACAGAGTTCACAGAGAACGGAGAGAGACCCCACCCCCCGGGGGTATCCAGAGAACCGTGAAGTAAGCGTATGCAGGGATTGGGGTTGCGGGAGTTGTCGTGCGTGCGCAGGCGCGTGGCGGGTAACTGGCTGGATCTTTGGGGTTGGCGGCGGGGCTCCCCCCTCGGGGTTTTTGTAAACATTGCTTCTAAAGGAGTTGAAGTGGGGTGGAATCAACAGTTGTGGAAGTGTTGATTGTGAAGGGGTTAGGAGAGAACGGTTTTTATGAAAAGGTAAACTGGGTGGGACTGAAGATTTTGCGGAAATTTTAAGGACCGCGCGGCGGAGGCGCATGACTTGCGGGGCACAGATAGAAGCCGTGCCCGAATCGACTCAAGTATGATAACATATTATTACTATTTGTCAAGAATAAACTCTAAGTCATTTGGATGGAGAAGGATAGCCGGTGCCAATTCGCAACATGGCTGGCAGGAGAAGACGAAAAGAAGTGAACTATTGATGTAACGCAGTAAGTAAAAGGAGACGGACCGAGCTTAGTCCGTGGAGAGATTACTGCCGCGGTAGGGTTCGTAACTCTTCAGGCGGAACCGCAACGACTTTTCCATCGCCGTCTTCATGGCCATTTCGGCGCGCTCCAGCAGCGGCAAATCGAGGATATTCACGGGGGGAATAGTCATGCTTCACCATATTTGGCAACAATTTCATTATACAGCCTTTCGTCCACGACGCGGAGTTTCCCGCGCCATGAAGTTGCCAACGCCCTGGGCGCGGCCGACTTTACAGCTGGCTTTGGCATTGTGGTGGGTTGTGCCTAGGCGAATCAAAGAAGGGCACGATGAATCGTGCCCCTACAGCAGACGGGCGTTACGCGCTACTCGTAGCGGAGGGCTTCCATGGGGTCGGTGGCGGAGGCGCGGCGGGCGGGCACGAAACAGGCGAGGGCTGCCGTGGCGATTAGTAAGAGGGTGACGGCGCCGAGGATCAGCGGGTCGCGCGAGCTTTCATTGACCCACTTGGTGGCCAATTTGTTGAACGCGAAACACAAGAAAATGCCCGCTGCGATGCCAGCTCCGACATTGAGCGCCGTCGTGGAAAGAACCAGGCGGAAGACGTCGCCAGCTTTCGCGCCGAGCGCCATGCGGATACCGAATTCGTTGGTGCGCGTGGCGACGCCGTAGGAGACGACGCTGTAAAGTCCAACCGCGGCGAGCAAGAGCGCGAGAACGGAGAAAATGCCGAACAGGATAGCCACGAGACGTTGCTGGCCATACTCGGGGAGGTTGGTGATCCAGCCTTCGAGGTCGCGCACGTCGCTGATGACCTGCTGATCGGGGTCCACCTGGACGATCTGGGCGCGAATGTCGCGAAGCACCGAGAGAGGCGGGATGTGCGTCCGCACGAGGACCTGCGTAAACATCCACATTTTGAGGGTGTAGGGAATGTAGACGGCGGGCTTGATGGGGTTTCGCAGACCATCGTCGCGTACGTCCGCAACGATGCCGATGATTTGCAGCCAATCGTCGCTGCCCGGAGCGGCCGGCGCATAAAGAGGATCGGCTTTCAGGCCAGAAGTACGCAACCGCTGGCCGAGTGCGTTGCCGTTTGGCCAGTATTGGCGCGCCATGGTTTGGTTGATGACGGCGACTGTGGCTCCGCGCATCGTTTCGGCATGATCCCAGAGGCGGCCCTGAGCGAGAGGAATGTGAAGCAGAGGAAAGTATTCGGGACTGACCAGGTTGAGCCGCGCTTCGTGCTTTTCTCCATCGTTGATGCCCATGATTTCGAAGCGGTTGTCGTTGCCGTTCAGAGGCGGTGTGGCGTTTGTGGAAATAGCGGCCATGGCGACTTCCGGCATGGAAGCGAGGCGAGCGCGTAGCTGGTCGAAATATTCGGAACGCTCCTTCCAGGAATTGTGCGTGTTTTCGTGGATGGGAATCGGGACCGACATCGCGAAGTGCGGGTCGTAGCCGAGATCGGCTTTCACCAGTTTTAGAAAGCCCTTGCCGGCGGCGCTTGCCGCCGTAAGCATGAGCAGCGTAAGGGCGACCTGCGCGCCGACCATCAAGCTATGCGTGCGGCGAGCGCGAGCGCTGCCGCTGATGCGCCGCGTGCTGCTCTGCATCAGGCGGGCCAGATCAGGGCGTGAAAGCTGAAGAGCGGGCCATAGGCCGAAGACGATCGCGGTGGCGAAGGCCAAGGCGATGCTGAACAACAGAACGGGAACGTTCATCTTGATCACGGATTCGGCGGCGAAGGCGTGCTGCGGCAGCCATGCGGTGATGAATGCGAGGCTCTTCCACGCCAGCAGCACGCCGAGCAGAGTTCCTGCGACGGCGATGGAGAGCGACTCGGTGAGCAACTGGCGAATCATCTGCCAGCGGCTGGCGCCGACTGCTGCGCGCACTGACAACTCGTGTTGACGCTCCGTGCCTCGCGCCAGCAAGAGGATCGAGACGTTGGAGCAGCCGATCAGCAAGAGTGAACCAACCGCGCCGAGCAGCAAATAAAGGATGGGCCCGAGCGGCCTCGCATAAATCTCCACGATACTGCGCAGATTTACGCGGAACGTATCAGGATAACGCGTGGGCGTTTGCCTGGCGAACTGCTCGAGGAGCGGCTGAAGCTCTGCGTTTGCCTGGGCGACCGTAACGCCCGGCTTCAGTTTGAGCGAACCTCCGTAGTATTTGCCGGGGTCGTTGGTGAGTTTGAGCGGGAGGTAGACATCCGCTTCTCCCCAGCGAAAACGCGGCCCCATGACTCCAACGATTTTGTAGGGTTTGTGAACCAGTTGAATGGTACGGCCCACCACGTTTGGATCGCCTACGTAATAGCGCTGCCAAAACGGGTAGCTGAGTACTACGACAGCTTGCGATTCCTGACCAAAGGGTGCGTCGGAGGGAATCAGCCAACGGCCCATGATAGCGGCGCTGCTCCAATGATTGGGAGCTTCCGGGGAAATGTCCATCCCGCGGACATCTTCGGGAAGGTCGCCATCGGTTGTGGTGAGGTTCCAGCCCCCCATGGCGACGATGCTCTCGAGCGACTTGGTTTGGCGCAGCAGTTCGATTTCTGGCCCGTTGAGGCCGGAGAAACGGTCTTGGCCGGACTTGTCCGTGAGCCGAATTTCCATCATGCGGTCGGCGCCGGGATAGGGGAAGGGATCGATGAGAACGGCGTAAATCACGCTGAAGACAGCACTTGTGGCGGCAATGCCAAGAGCCAGGGAGAGAATGGCGGTGAGCGTGAAGGTGGGACGGCGGCGAAGTTCGCGCAAGCTGAAACGCAGGTCAAAGAGGAAGGAGTGCATAGGAGCCTCTCATCATTGGACGATGGTGTTGCTGGACAGTTAGGAGACGCTGCGAGACGGAAATAGTTCCATGGGGAGAGAAATCTTCAAGAGGGAGCGGAGGACGACCTTAGGTGTGAAGAGTTAGGCGATTGGAAACATGCCCGATGCCTGCCAAAACGCAGGGGCGAGTGGGAACCGAAGGGTTGTGTATAATTGCAGCCTTGGGGAATTAGCGGAATTCATGCCAGAAGAGACAAAAACGGTAAGGGCTAGTGCGGAAGTGTTGCTGGAACGGAAGCGAAGGTTCCGGCGGACGCGTGCGCGCGAGCTCAAGATGATCACCAAGGCGCTGGCTTCCACAAAGCACCCCGTCTTGGTGCATATCATTCCGATGCGGCGCTGCAATCTGGATTGCGGGTACTGCAACGAGTACGACAATTTCTCGAAGCCGGTGCTGCTCGAGGAGATGAAGAAGCGGCTGGATATTCTGGCGGACATGGGTACGTCGATCATCACCATCAGCGGGGGCGAGCCACTGATGCACCCCGAGCTGGAAGAGATAATCCGGCACATCCGGAAGCGCGGAATGATCGCCGGAATGATCACCAACGGATTTTTGCTGAGCAAGGAGCGGATCGGCACTCTGAACGAGGCGGGGCTCGAGCACCTGCAGATCAGTATCGATAATCTGGTGCCGGACGAAGTCTCCAAAAAGAGCTTGAAGACGCTGGATACTCGACTTGAATGGCTGGCGGAGTTCGCCGTCTTTCAGGTGAACATCAATTCGGTGCTTGGGAGCGGAGTGAAGGATCCGGAAGACGCCTTGAAGATTGCGCACCGGGCCGTCGAGCTGGGATTTACAAGTACGGTGGGGATTATCCACGACGGGAATGGGCAATTGAAGCCGCTGGGACCGCGCGAATTGGAGATTTTTGAAGAGGTTATGACTTTAGGGAAACGCTCGTTCTCCAGATTCAATGATTTTCAGCACAGCGTGGCCCGCGGCAAAGAGCATGACTGGCGCTGCCGTTCGGGGGCGCGGTATTTGTATATCTGCGAGGACGGGCTGGTGCACTGGTGTTCGCAACAGCGTGGGTATCCAGGGATTCCGCTGTCGCAGTACACGGATGAGATGCGCCATCGCGAATACTACACGGCGAAACACTGCGCGCCGATGTGCACGGTCTCGTGCGTGCAGCAGGTGGGGATTATCGACAACTGGCGCGGCCCGCAGACGTTGAAGCCAAAGCCCATGGCGCCTCCGTCGTCACAGCCTGAGCTCGTCCAAATCGGCAGTACTCGAAGCGATTCCTAGTCGCGACCTAGTTTTCTTCCTGCTGCCGACTCTCTATTTTCTTTCCGCGCACATGGCTTGGCGTGATTGATTGACGGTAGGGGGGGCTCTTTTGAAGAATGAGAGCATGGCAGGCGCAGCGATTGATATTGAAAATTTGACCAAGGACTACCCTTACGGGTTCCTGCACCTAAAAAAGAAAAGGTCGCTGGAAGGCTTGACGATGCAGGTCGAGAGCGGCGAGGTGTTTGGATTTCTCGGGCCGAACGGGGCGGGAAAATCCACGACTATCAAGCTGCTTGTCGGCTTGATTTTCCCCGATGCAGGCACAGCGAGTATTTTGGGGAAGCCGATCACGGACATCGAAATGCATCGCGACATCGGCTATCTGCCCGAGCAGCCGTATTTTTACGATTACCTGACGGCGGCGGAGGTACTCGATTACTTTGCCAGGTTCCACGATTTGACGGCGGCGGATCGCAGTGAGCGCGTGGCGCGCATGCTTAAGAAAGTGGGATTGGAGACGGCGCGGAAAATTCAATTGCGTAAGTACTCGAAGGGGATGCTGCAGCGAGTGGGTTTGGCGCAAGCGATTCTGCACGATCCGAAAGTGGTGATTCTGGATGAGCCGATGTCGGGGCTGGATCCGATCGGGCGGAGGGAAGTGCGCGACATTATTTTAGAATTGAAGCGAGAGGGACGGACGGTACTTTTCTCAACGCATATTTTGTCCGATGCAGAGATGCTCTGCGATCGCGTGGGGGTCATTGTCGGAGGAAAGCTACGCGGCGTTGGCACGCCGGGTGAGATGGTCGGGATGAAAGCGCACGGCATGGAAGTTTTGTTTGAGTTGCCGGGGAGTGGCTCGATCGCGGCGGCAGTGATTGCGAAGGCCACGAAGACGGGCGACCGTTACCGGTTGCAAGTCCCTGAAGAAGAGTTGTACACAGCAGTGGAACAGCTTCGAGGGGCGGGGGCGAAGATTCTTTCGGTAGCGCAAGTGAAAGCATCTCTCGAAGAGTACTTTATGCACCTGATCGAAGCGGATCGTGCGCAAGCGGCGGCGGTTGAGGTGAGCGGAAAATGAGGCGCGCGGGCGCGGTGGCGTTAAACACGTTTCGTGAAGCGGTGCGCGACCGCGTTTTATATAACCTTGTTTTCTTTGCGCTGTTGATGATGGCTGCAGCGATCCTCGTCGGGGGAATCTCGATCGGGATCGAAGAGATGGTGATCAAAAGTTTGGGTTTGAGCGCCATCAGCGTGATTGGTTTGTTGATCGCGGTGTTCATCGGCGTAGGCCTGGTTTACCGAGAGATGGACAAGCGGACGCTGTACGCGCTGCTGGCCAAGCCGGTGCGGCGGTGGGAATTTCTCCTGGGAAAATTTGGCGGGCTGGTTTTAACGCTTGCGGTAAACACGCTGGCGATGGCGGCGGGAATGTTCGCGGCGCTGTTGTACGTGAAGCATCATTTGGAACGTACAGATGGCGTGCTGCTCATCGCGGTCTATTTCATTCTACTGAAGTTGATGCTGGTGGTGGCGCTGGCCTTGCTTTTCTCGTGTTACACCACTCCTTTGCTGGCCATTTTGTATACGTCGGCGCTGTACATCGCCGGACTGTTCGTGACGGAAATGCGAACTTTTCACCTCGCCACTCCGAACCCGGCGATGGAGGCCCTGCTACGGGGGCTTTCTTACTTGCTGCCAAATTTTGAAAATTTCAATGTGCTGGCCGCGGCCGCGCACGGACAGGAAATTCCCGGCGCCTTGATTCTGCAAAACACGGCTTACGCCGCGTTGTACAGCGGCATCGTGCTGCTCGTGGCCGCCGCCGTTTTTTCGCGCCGGAATCTGAAATGAGCGCCCAGAATTCGAAAAATTGGCTGCTGCTGATATTGCTCTCTGTGGGATTTGCGGGCGTGTGGCAGCTTCAGCAGCGCATAGACAGCCAGCGAGCTGCTTTGCACCAGGAGCGCGACGAGCTGGTGCTGCGCTCTGGCAAGCTCTTGAAGGCGATGAGCCTTGAATATGCGCCATTGATGGCGGACATCTACTGGACCCGCGTGGTGCAATACTACGGCGACAAACGCGACAGACACGATCCGAATTTCGAGCTGCTGTGGCCGCTCCTGGAGGTCACGACGACGCTCGATCCAAACTTGCTGGTGGCTTACCGCTTTGGCTCGACATTTTTGAGTGAGCCTTCTCCTCGCGGGGCTGGGCAACCGGAGCTCGGCATCGAGCTGCTGGAGCGAGGCATTAAGGCCAATCCCGAGTACTGGCGGTTTTATGAAGACCTGGGATTCATTTACTACTTCGAGCTGAAGGATTACGCACGAGCTTCGGCGGCGTTTTCCGAAGGAAGCAGGAATCCTGACGCGCAGATTTGGATGAAAGTCATGGCCGCGAAAATCGCGGCCGAAGGCGAGTCTCTTCAGACGTCGGTCTTCTTGTGGAACGAGGTCTATCAGTCGACAAAAGATCCTCAAGTGAAGGAAAACGCGCTGACGCATCTGCAGCTGTTGCGTGTCGAGCAGGACTGTAAGCAGCTCGACGCTCTCGCCGATGAATTTCAGAAGCGGACGGGCCGGCGCCCATCGCGCTTGGTGGAACTGGTGCAAGCCGGGCTGTTGCCACGTGTGCCGGTGGATCCGGCAGGCTATCCTTATGTTTTCGGGCCGGACGGCAAGGCGGCGCTGAATCTGGATAGCCCTTTGCTCGAGCAACAACTTCTTCACCAAGACTCGAAGTGAACTTCAAGTATCTGGCCGCTTATTCCTGCGTCTTTTCCGTTTGCTCGGTGGCGCAAAGTAGCGTCATTTGAGGGTCGATGACGAGCTTGTGCGGCGCGATTTGTGTTGTGAAGTGGAAGGAAGTCTCCGGGCCGGCGGCGACGACGGCACCGAGAAAGACGTTATGCCCTAGTCCGATGTTGGCGTAGAGCGGGACGCTGACGATGAAAGAGCGCGGCACCCCGGTCTGAAAGAGTTTTCCGCGAACGACTTCACCTTTATCGGTATGGTGCGTGGAAAACTCCACGCGATAATGTGGGATTCCTGTTCCGCGCACCCATTGCTCGAAAAACCACTCCATGGAACGGCCGCCTTCGAGATCCATGGAAGGCGTCATAATGGTCTCGACTTCGCGCTGCAGATCGTCGGTGGAGAGCGCGCGGTAAGCGTACTTTGCGGAAATCGTGCGCAGCAAGGCTACGAAACGCGCATCGGGATCCTTGGAGCCCGGCTGACGTAGCATTTCGCGCAGCATGTGGATGACCCATGAGCCTTTGCTGTAAATCACTTCTTCGAAACCGCTGGGAGACTTTGATGAATTCAACCGGTTGCCGAGAGGCAGCGCTCCAATTTCGCCCGCAGGCGTGTCCGATCCCGGAACTTTCTGTTCGAGTTGTTTGCGGTAACGTTCAAGCCAGACGCGAAGTTCGTGCTGGGAGGGCTTTCTGCTGTCCGCGAAGAGCAGCGCGAGATAGTTGGCAATGGCTTCATCGATCCACTGATCCCGGTAACTGGACCAGCCAACGACGTTGCCCCACCACTGATGAGCGACTTCGTGGTAGGGGACGATATCGGTGAACGCTTCCTGCCGAGCGGAAGAAAGACCCGCGCGGTTTTGTGCTTCGGGGGACAAGAAAGAAAATGTCGAGATGTAAAGCAGGCCGGGCCAGCCCTGGCCGAACGTGCCGGGAATCTGCGAGACGCTCAGCGTGCGATAAGGAAAAGGCCCGCTAAAGTTTTCATAGAAGCGAATGGAAGAGTCAATTTCTTTGCCGAGCTGCTTTAGCGCGTCGGCAGGACTCGGGGTCGGAGGCTGCATGGCCGCGCGGCTGTTTCCGCCGGGCATGCGGAACGGAACATCAACTGACGGAAGCGAACTCGCGTCTGGCGCATCGAGACGATTGCTGAGGGCTTGCTCGAGCTGGCGGTTGGCGTAGACGTCGATCGTGCGCGTTTCGGCGGCGATGGAGCTGGAAGCGTATTCGCCCAAATTAAAGCCCGCGATGGCGAGCGCCTTATCGCTTCGCCAGTGTCCTACGCGAAAATCTCCAGAGTTCTGTTCATCGAGCTTGGCGCCGGTAGCAACCAGTTTCAGATGGCGTGGCCAGCGCATGGTGAGGTTATACGAAGCGAAATCCGCTTGATCACCCAGGTGGGGATACCAGCTTTCGCGCGCACCGACGAAGAGTACCCCGTTGCCGGCGTCTTCGATGACATTGCCGCGATAATGAAAATGAATCGTGAACTCCTGGCCCTTCTGCGAGGGCAGGGGGAGCACGACATGGAGATAGTCATTGCCGCGCACACTGCGTTCCTGGAGGTTCATGCCTTCATTTTGGAAATAAGCGAGTGGCTTGCCTTGATCGTCCGAAACGGTTTCGGCGTGGAGCGCACGGGAAAGTTGAAAGGTCAGAACGCGTTCGCCGGAAGTTTCTGCGCGCAAATGGACGGCGGCTGTGGCGTCCAGGGAGTTATCTGGTTGGACAGTGGTGTCTAGCGTGTAGTCGAGTGCGTGGAAATCGACAGAGGGAGGAGCGGAGCCGGGGACACTGTAAGACGCCCAAACATCGTAATACATAAAGTTGCCGGATTTCCGCCGCTGACCTAGAAGGACCTGCTCTCGCCGCTGGGGATCGAACAGGAGATCGAAGGAGCCGGTTTCGATGCCTTCGAGCGCCGCATAGAAATAGGGCTTTGGATTTTGCGAGAGGCGGTCTTCGAGAATGCGCAAGGATTGGGAAGCGTTGAGCTGCGCGACGAACGGGTCCGAGAGCGAAGCGAAGGCGGTGTCCAACTGCGGAACGAGATTAGCGGAATGGAACTGGCGCAGGAGATCGTCGGCAGCGTCATCGGTGAAGCGCACGTAGGCGGTGAGGAATTCCTGGTCCAGAACGGGAGCCCCCAGAAAGTGAGCCATCTGCTGTTTCTCGACTGGTTCGCGAGGAAACGCTAGAGCATGGCCGCGGCCGGAGAAGACGAAGCCGGTGACGCGACCATCCATGGGAGCCAAAAAAGCGAGTTTGCCTTCTTCGAAATAGATTTCCACGTCGCCGCGACGGAGCTCGATGCGGTTGGCGGCAGCGAGTTGATAAGTGGCTGCAGGATCGAGTCGCAGGGCCTTGATGGCGTCATAGAGTTCGTGGGGCGACTGATCGGCGGCGGAGGAAACGGGCAGCGCAATGAGACACCACAAGACTAGAAGTGCCACCCCTGGCCTCATGCAAAGAGTGTAGTCACATTCGGCATTGCCGAACAAGGCCGCGAGGAGCGCGAAGGCGAGGAGGATTAGAATCAGAAAATGGGGCATTCCACGTTATTTAGACGCACTCGGATGCTGTGTGCCGTGGTGTTTTTTGCGGCGGTTGCGGCGCGAGCGGACACGATTGTTCTTAAGAACGGACGGCGCATTGTTGCAAGCAACGTAAGAGAAGAGGGCGACAAGGTTAAGTACGAGACATCCGCGGGTGAGCTGAGCCTACCGAAGTCCATCGTCGACCATATTGAAAAAGGCGGGGGCGTGCCAATGGGAGATTCTCCCGGGGCTGCGGCCGCGAATCTGGCTATTACTCCGCCCGCGATGGGAACGATAAGCGGGGGCACGGAAATTGAGAGCGGCGCCGTGCACGACGGCGCGATTGACCGGGAGTACATCGCGAAATTGGAAGCAGCTGCGCACACCGGCGATCAGCGCGCGAGTGCGGCCGCGGCGCTCGCACATCATGCGGCGGCACAGTTCGAGCTTTCGCGCGGTGACATGGAACGTGCGTTGGCAGACGAACGCACGGCGCTCACGTTTGCGCCGGAAGAGCCGACACTGCTGATGAATGTGGCCTACTTGCATTTGCGGCGAAGCGAGTACAAGCAGTCGCTGGATTATCTGGCGCGCGCGCGGCGGGTTGCTCCGGGGAACGCCGACGTCGCGAAGCTGGCCGGCTGGGCGTATTACGGCTTGAACAAAATCGATCAGGCGGTTGCGGAATGGAAACGCGCGCTCGCTTTGCGGCCCGATCCGGAAGTGCAGGCGGCGCTCGACAAGGCGCAGCGCGACAAGCAGGAAGAGGAAAGTTACAAGGAAAACGAGAGCAGCCACTTTACACTGCGTTACAGCGGCGCTGCGGAGCCTGCGCTGGCGCGCGACGTTCTACACACGCTGGAGGTGCATTTTTCGGCGATCGAGTCCGAGCTGAATTTTGCGCCGGCGGATTCCATCGGGGTAGTGCTCTACACGCAGCAGGCTTTTGCGGACATTACTCGCGCACCCGGCTGGGTGGGCGCGCTGAATGATGGGCGCATTCGCGTGCCCGTGCAGGGATTGAGCGGCGTGACGCCGGAGCTTTCTCGCGTTCTGAAGCATGAGCTGACGCACAGTTTTGTGGGGCAGAAGACGCGAGGCCACGCGCCGACGTGGATCCAGGAAGGTTTGGCGCAGTGGATGGAAGGGAAACGCAGCGGCGACAATGCCGCAGTTCTTGCGCAAGTTTTTCAAGATGGGCACGCGCCTTCGCCTGGCCAATTGGAGGGTTCGTGGATGGGTTTGCAAAGCGATGCGGCAGGCTATGCCTATGCGTGGGCACTCGCGAATATAGAATACATCGTGCAAACGGACGGCATGGGCGACATCGAGCGAATCCTCGATCGCATCGGCAGCGGCGGTTCAACGGAAGCAGCGTTGCGCGAGGTGCTGCACAGCGATTACAACGATCTGATGCAGTCCACCGCGGAATATCTGCGCAAGACTTACGGACACTAGCCGGATCGAGCCACCAAATGATTTCAAGAGTTCAGCAACAATGCCGCTAGCAGCGCAGCGCGGCCGGGCATGGCGTTAATGAGGATGTGTTCGGTTTTGGAATGGGCGCCGTGGCCGACGGCCCCGAGGCCGTCGAGCGTTGGAGTTCCGACCGCGGCGGTGAGATTGCCGTCCGAGCCGCCGCCCGCTGTGCATTCCCCGAGAGACAAACCCATCTGCGCGGCCAGCGCTTTGGCTTTGGCGAAAAGTGCGGCGCTGGATTTGCGTTCGAGCGGGGCGCGATTGAAGCCGCCGCGCACTTCGAGCTTGGCACCGGGGAGAATGGGTCGGAGTGCGTGCAGTTTGCGCTCGATGCGGCGCATGTCTGAGACGCGCACGGCGCGGAGATCGAGGACGGCGCGCGCTCTTTCGGCGACGACATTTACGCGTGTGCCGCCTTCGATGAGGTCAGCGTTGACCGTTACGCCGCCGCGGAGGTCGTTCCACTTTTGAACACGGAGGAGTTGCTGCGACAGTTCGTGAATCGCGTTGACACCTTCCTGCGGCGCGAGGCCCGCGTGAGAAGCGCGTCCAGAGACGATGAGCTCCGCTTCACCAACGCCTTTGCGAGCGGTCTTGATCAAGCCTTTTGGTCCGAGCGAGGGCTCCGGCACAAAGACGGCATCGCTGCGGCGAGCTTCTGTCTCGATGAGTTTTCTTGAGGCGTCGCTGCCAATCTCCTCGTCAGAAGTCCAGAGAAAGACCAAACGGTGGCGCAGGGGAGCTTTTATTTGTTGCAGAGCATCGAGAGCGAAGAGCGCCTGCGTGAGGCCAGCCTTCATATCGAAGATGCCGGGGCCATACGCTCTTCCGGCGGAAACGCGAAAGGGCATGTTGGCTAGAGCGCCGCAGGAATAGACCGTGTCGTAGTGTCCGAGCACCAAGAACTGGCCGGCGGGCCGTGATTTTTGAGGCCACCACGTGATGCGAAGCTGGTCGCCTCGGAGTTTCTGCGCAATCCGTTCGACGCTTGCGCCCCGCTTGTGCCATTCCGCCGCGAGAATGTCGCAGCAGCGGTCGGAGGGCGCTTTTTCAAGGCTGGGAGACTCCGCGAGAACGAGTCGCTGGAGAGTGGAGAGCATCTCTGGCAAGCGAGTTTTCAGAAAGCGCAAGAATTCCTTGGGGTAGTTGGTGTCCGGCATAGCCGGGACATGCTAACAACGACGGGCAACAGGAGCAAACGCCAGCCGTCGGAAGTGAGAGAGGAAATCGACAGTTCACCTGGCCGGCCGCAGGGAAACGGTCGATAAAGGCGAGGCCGATGGGCCGGGTGGAATTCGGTTAACCGTGTAAGGCCGAATCCCCTCCCCATTTTTCTGTAAACACGGATTCTAGAGGACTTAAAGGCTCTTGTTTTGCTGCACATTTGCAAGTGTTGATTCTAAAAGAGTTTGCTTGAACCAAGAAGGTGGTATCGGCAGGCTTGCTTATAAATGTTGCATGTACGGGAGTTAAGTCAAAAATGGCTGCAGAAAATAAAAAACGCCAGCGAGACGCTGGCCTACGCAGAACAATTCACATTATTACCTGGTGTTTCTTATACGCTAAAAGTAACGATTTGTCAAGGTGAAAAATGCTAATTTGGGGCTTGTGAGGTTTTAAACGGGGCGCCGTGCCGCGGGAGCGGTTTGAGTTGGAACCTGAGCGGGGGGAGAGCGTAGCCCGGTTGACGTGGGTTCGCATATAATAGAGAGTTTGCTAGTAAGAGTGGGCGCCGCAGGGAGGATCTGTGGCGCGATGGGGAGCAGGGATGATACTGGACGTTGTTGAAATACAGAAAATATTGCCGCACCGCTATCCGTTTCTGATGGTGGACGCGATTTTGGAGATGGAGCGGCTCAAGTACATCGTGGGCGTCAAGAACGTAAGCATCAATGAATCGCATTTTCAGGGGCACTTTCCGGGTAAGCCGATCATGCCGGGCGTTTTGATTATCGAAGCGATGGCGCAGACGGGCGGGTTGCTGCTTTTGCTGGAGATTCCGGACCGTGATAACAAGTTGCTCTATTTCGTGGCTGTGGACGGCGCGCGCTTCCGGCGACCGGTCGTGCCCGGCGACCAGTTGCGCCTCGAAGTGAAAGTCATTTCGTGGCGCGGCGATTTCTGCAAGCTCGAGGGAAAGGCTACCGTGAACGGCCAATTGGCCGCGGAAGCGACGTTGATGTGCAAGATGGTGGACCGCGAAATGGGCGCAAAGGCGGAAGAACCCGCGAAATGAGTAAGCCGGAGATTCATCCGCAGGCAATCGTCGCACCGAGCGCGAAGCTTGCCCTGGGAGTGAAGGTCGGGGCTTATGCGGTTGTCGGTGACGAAGCGGAGCTCGGCGAAGGTTGCATTCTTTATCCCCATGCATTCGTAGGCGGGCCCGCGAAGTATGGCTGCAACAACGTGTTCTATTCGTTTTGCGCCGTCGGCGGTGACCCCCAGGATTACACCTATCGTGGCCAGCGGACCGAGTTGGTTGTGGGCGATGGGAATATTTTTCGCGAGTACGTCACTGTCAGCCGGGGGACGGTGAAGGGCGGCGGCGTCACGCGGGTCGGCAACGAGAACTTTTTTCTAGGGTACTCGCACGTGGGACACGACGACCAGATTGGCAATCAGACGCTGTTTGTGAATGGCGCGACACTGGCAGGGCATGTTGCGGTCGAGGATTTTGCTACCATCGGCTCGTTTTCCGTCGTACACCAGTTTTGCCGCGTGGGGCGTTACGCGTATGTTGGGGCTTGCACGGTGATCGTGCAGGATGTGCCGCCATTTT
>Ga0209448_10000016_pt1 | contig 65273 bp, 54 predicted proteins | sample BogFormECP14_OM2_FD_188245 | JGI IMG/M metagenome (GOLD analysis project Ga0209448, IMG submission 188245) | Bog forest soil microbial communities from Calvert Island, British Columbia, Canada - ECP14_OM2 (SPAdes) (version 2) | ecosystem: Environmental > Aquatic > Freshwater > Wetlands > Bog ... | reverse complement strand
GGTTTGATTTGCCATGCACGCAGGCGGGCAAAACCCGCCAAAACTAAAACATTAACGGTAGCGAGCCGCTCTGACACTGTCAAATCCTCGTTCCCTCTTCTCCGCGACCTCTGCGCCTATGTGGCCTTTGCGTAAATCTTTTTTCTTTCTTTTCTTCTGCTATATTGAAGCGCATGACTATCGCCGAAAAAATCCAGAAAGACTTGGTCGACGCCATGCGCGCCAAGGACGAACTCCGACTCAGCGTCCTGCGCGGCGTCAAGTCCGCCATCAAGTACAAAGAAACCGAGAAAATTCACACGCTCGACGAAGCCGAAACCATCCAAATCCTGCAAACGCTCGTCAAGCAGCGCAAAGAATCCATCGACCAATTCGGAAAAGGCAACCGCCAGGACCTCGTCGACAAGGAGACCAAGGAACTCGCCATCCTTGAGTCCTATCTTCCGGCCGGCGCCAGCGATGCCGAGATGGACGCGGCCATTGCCAAAGCCATGGCCGAAACTGGCGCCAACTCCATCAAGCAGATGGGGGCGGTAGTCAAAGCCTCCAAGGCTCACCTCGAAGGCAAGGTCGTTGACGGCAAAGCTCTTAGCGACCGCGTTCGTACCCGCCTCTCATAGTTTTTGTAGTGGATAAGATTTAGATTCGCCGCCGCTCTAGAGGCCAACCAAACCCATGCCCGAACCCGTCGCCTCCGGTCATCGCATCAATGATCCGAACAGCCGCGCCCTCGCTGTGCTCCGCATCGGCGTCGGCATATTCTTCCTGATCTTCGGGCAGTACAAAGTCTTCGGCACACAGTTCATTCTTCACGGCGGCTTTCAGTTCTGGATCAATCGCTTCCTCGAACAAGGCGGCGCCTATCCCTTCATGGCACCCATCCTCCGAGGCTTCGTGCTCGTGCACGCCACACCCATCGCCTTCCTGGTCGCCTACGGCGAGCTCGCCATCGGCCTCTCGCTCACCTTCGGCATCCTAGTTCGTTCGGCCAGCGTGTGCGGCCTAACTAACCTTCATGCTCACGATGCTTTTCTCTTCCGATTATCCAGGCGCAACCGCCCCCATGTGGCAATACTTCGGCGCAAGCCTCAGCCATTCGGTCTTCGCACTGTGTTTTGTAGCTTTTCTGGTAGGACGCAGCGCGCAAATCTGGTCAGTCCCCGCGTGGCGCGCAACACAACAAGCAATTGTAGAGGCCGGGCTTGTTTACCTGAAATGGCTCGGCCCGATTTGGCTGGACCTCGCACGCGCTCTTGCCTCTATTTACTGCCCGCCGGCTTCAAAACCGCCGTATTCCGTTCGTCGTTCGCGATGATGCGGTAGAGCTTTTTCAGGTCATCGACCTTGCTCAAAGGCACGCTCAGCTCCTTCACTTCGAAGGTCCGCGTGTACCGCAAGGTGTTGCCGTCCACCTCCGCCTTGCTGTGATAACTCGCAAAGCTATAGTCCGCATTTACCGGCGGCGGCAGATCATCCACTTCATATCCCTGCGGCAGTTTGATCTCGAAGGTATCCGTGTCGCGTGATGGTCCTTCGAATTCCACCGGATACTTGCGCGCCTCTTTCGTCTCCAGAAGGTCGCTCGACCGGCTTCCCAGCACTCGCGGCCGCACGAGCAGCAAATTCCCCGCCGTTTTTGCGTAGTTCTGAGCCACCAGCGAGTAATCGTACAAGAACGCTTTATCCGTGAGTTGAAGATTTCCGATCGTCGCTTTGGTAATTTGAAAGGTCGTCAGGGATTGCGAAAGTAGCGCTTCGATCGGTTTTATTCTGTCCGCATCTTTTGTCACCGTTCGCAGCGCCCATCGTTGCGCTGACGCCCGGTCGCCGACCCGCACTTCGTTCACGTCCCCGCTGAGCGTTCCTGTCGGACTCAAACTCAACTTCGCAGTGCGCGAAATCCCGTTGGATGCCGGCGGCAATTGCGGCAACTCGATCAATTCTCCGCCGTCAGGCGCCACCAGCAATCCGTAGTTTGCCTGCAAAGCGCCATAAAGCTGCCCGAACGGCGTCATTTCGTCCGTCGGGTCAAAGAACAAAAGCTTTCCGAGTTTTGGATGGACCATTGTGGCTACGAGCGAGCTCTCCGTAACGTCTGCGGGCAGCTTAATCGCGATGATCACGTGATCGAACCCACCCATGTGCGCCGGCGTCTGCGGCGTTACCGAGCCACGCTCCGAATTGATCACCACATAGTAGTTCTCGATGCCGATCTCTCGAAGCATTGCGGACATCAGCGTTACCTTGTCCTTGCAATCTCCGTAGTGGTGCGTGAACACCTCCGCCGCCGGATGGGGCTGCCACCCTCCTATCCCCAGTTCGATGGCCACGTAACGGATGTCCTTCTGCGCGAATCCTGCCACCGTCTTCATCTTCTCAAGCTGTGTTCCTGCCGATGCCGTAAGCGCCGCTACCTTTTGCTTCACTTCCGGTGAAGCATCTTGCCGTCCGCTGATCAACCCCTGGTACCAAACTCCCATCTGCTGCCAACTTTGGAATGCCTTGTTCTGTGCGGCTCCGCCCGGCGGATAGAAGGAAACGATCATCTGCCCGGCAACTCCCGGCCAGGGGGGCATATCATCTTCGTGCCGAATTCCCTTTATGTCAGTCACCACCCACTGCGCCAGGCTTCCCGTTTGTGCCGACTTGGCTTCCGGATAGTTCAGCCACGTCGCTTTGTACTCCCACCCTTGGGGCAGCTGCAGGGTGTAACGGGCCTCTCGAACCGGACTCGTCTCCTGAAAGGACCAAACATCCTGCAAAACGTACGGCTGCTTTTCCTCTTCGTACTCGTACCCGATGATGTTTCCCGGATCGGAGGCCGGGATACGGAGCACCTTATCCTTTACATCGGAGACCAATTCGCTCCCGTCCACTTTCGGAAGCGATACCTCCACCGCATCCTTGTCTTTCACTTCGTAATCTTTCCCTTGTGCAGGGATGCACCATCCCTTGATAGCCGTGATTTTCTCGTGGGCGTTATAGGAAACCACCACAACGCCGAAGTCGTGCCCGGCGGGCCGCAAAATCTTGTACGCTACGCGCACCGTCGTCTTGATCTTGTCCGCGGACACGACCGTGACCGTCTTCTCGGAATAAAGCTGAACGGCGTCGGTCTTTTCGTCGTGAGCGGGCAGCGGCGCATTCACGAGCGCGTGCATCCATCCCGGCGCGTCCCCAGCCGCACTGGCGCGCCCCACCAGGCACACCATCGCAAATAGGAACATCATCAGGAAGCGCACCGCGCGCCGAAAGTTAGTTCCGCGCAGCCGCAGCCGCACCGCCAGGTTGCAATACCACTTGCTGCTCATCTCCGGCCCTCACAATCTGGAAAAAAGCCCTTAGCGTTGGGTACACCTTCGCTTCCAGCAAAAGGACGTCAACATTTAACGTGCGACTCAGGTGCAACGTCCCTTTGTCATTCTCCACCTTCAATGTATATACAATTGCTTTCGAATCCTGATTCTTCACTGGAGGCATGCTGCTCACTTGCCAGCCTAGTGGCAATTCGACCGTTACATCATCAATCTTCTTAAATGGAAATTCGAAATAGATCGGATGCACACGGTTCGAAAGTTCAAACACCCGTTTTTCCGTCGCCCCGAAAAGCGCTACTGGCAATAGCGCGCGCTTTCCGGCCCCAGACACCCAGCCCGGAACTTTCAAATCGTATTCCGCCACCAATTTCTCCGACGAGCTTCCCCAATCCGGCTTGTTGGTTAATTCCACTTCGATCCCCACCGGAATGTATTCTCTTACTTGATCCTCGAGGAACTTCTTCCGGTCCGCTTCGTCCACGTGCCGTTCTTCCTGCCTTCGGCTCAGCGCTTCCAGACCCGTGAATGTGATGGCCAGTTTCCCTTCCAGCGACCCCGTATCATCAAGTTTCAGATCGGCCTTTCGCTCAATCCGCGAAACCGAACTTTCCGGCAGCTCCGTTTTCACCCAGGTTCCACCATCTTTGTCTAACCGCAGCCCTTGCACAGCCGTCTCGGCCCACGGCAACAGTGCAAAGGGCACAAACTGTGTGCCCGGATCGCAATAAACGACTTTGCCGTTCAGCTTCACCAAAACCACGTTGGTGTCCAGTTGCGACGCATTCATGATCGCGGGATTGAAGAAATAAATGCTTCGCGCTGACGCCATTACTGGATACGCCTCGAACCCTGCCGCGCGAGCCAGCCCCAGAAAAAGCCAGGTAAGTTGTGTTCCCGTCCCGTACCCGCGCTTCCACACCTCCTCAACGTTATTCGCGTCTTTCTCTTTCTCCCGCTTCTTTTCCTGCTCCGTCTTTTCCACTTCGTACGAGGTGTTCCGCAGCGTCTGCACCTTCGCGTAGATCTTCCGCAGTTTCACTTCCGGCGTATCGCCCTCGGAAACGATCTGCGCCGCCGCCTGCTCCATAGCCTTACGCTTCCCAACAAAACTTTCTATCGAGCTGTCCAGTCTCTTGCCTTCCTTCTTCCAAAACTTGTCCGGCTCGGTTTCCATATTACTGCCGTCGTTGTACGTAAATTCCACGCGGTATTTCAATTCGTTTTCCGGCGGCATGTAATCTTCGACCTGGAATGCGGGAATCTTCTGCGCCTCCAGACGGATCGTCCCATGATCGTCTTTCGGGGGAGCCGTCCCCGGCGGCAGTCCCACCGGCCAGCTCCAGCGCAGAGAAAAATCCTTGCTCGGCTTCAGCGAAAACTTCCCGTGCAGCGTGAACAGCTCTTCGCTAAGAATCCAGCTCGAATTGAAGACGTAACCCTCTTGCGGATCGTACATGTAGTGGTATTCGATGATGCTTCCCACTTGCACGTCCGGCAGCGTGAATGTTTTCGCCAGATATTTCAGCCCTCGTGCTTTCACAATGGTCTTGTCAAACGGCTTTCCCTCGAAGTTCGCAATCGTGCCGTCCGGCCGCACCGTCCGGGCCCTTAGGTTGATGATGTTCCCCTGCTCCCTCACGAACGGAATTTCCACGTCCGCGTATTTCCTCCCCTCCTCGGTCAAAATTTTGATTCGCGCGTAATTGTATTCGCTCGCTACCCGCGATTCATCGTTGCGATCCACCTGCCGGTACAGATAGATCGCCGGCGCTCCTGGAGCTTCCGGCACGCTCGTCATCTTCAACTCTTCCGGTGAAATCGGCAGCCATTCATCGGCCGCGTTGCTCGGCCGCACGCGATACACGGCAGCTCCAAGCAATATCACCGCCGTAATCAGGGATAACCGGCGCAGTGTCACCGCGTACCTCCGGAGTGGGTTTTCAGGTAGACATACATATCGAGGGAGCGCAGGGTTGGCCTGGGACCTGCACCGCCGCGCTGGGAAGGGTCTGGGCGCATAAGCAGTGTTACCGACCTGTGTTACTTGCTGCCGCGGACAATACAGGCCTGCTACCCCCCTGTCAATAGTGCGCGCGCCCAGGGTGCTGATGTTATACGCCAGGCTACCCTCTGCGCCTCACGCGCTTTTCGCGCCTATGCAAGCAGCCTTTTGAGCGGCCTGATCTTGCGACCAAACTGCCATAAAAACCTGTCTCGCCGCAAAATCTCAATCCGGTTCAATGCGTATAAATCGATCGGCTCTTTCGGCCCATATACCGTGCTGAACGCGCAGGTGTATCCCGCCTCAGCCACAATCTTTTCCACCGTCGCGTTAAAAAACCCCGCCGGATACGCCAGCGTCTTGCACGGTTTCTGCAGCATCGCTTCAATCTGCTGTTTTGCGTCGCTGACTTCGTACTTCACTTCTTCCGGTTTCAGCTCGTGCAGCAATCTGTGATTTGTCGTGTGGGAGCCAAACTCGATTCCGTGCTTGGCCATCTCCAAAATTTCTTCGCGCGAGAGGTGTGGCCGCGCCTCTTCCCCTTGCGCCAGGGGCTTTGCCGAGATCTGCCCGATCACCGACGGCACCAGAAAAATCGTGGCTTTGATCCCCAGTTCCCGCAAAACCGGAAACGCATTCGTGTAGCTGTCCCGGCACCCGTCGTCAAACGTCACCGTAATCCCATTCAGCGGAAATTCGCGGCGCGCCCGGTAGTAATCGATCAGCTCGGCTGCGTTGTAAAAGACGAACCCCTGCGCCTTCAAGTACCGCATCTGCCGCGCAAACCGCGCCGGGGGCGTAAATCCTCCCCTCACGCGCGAGCTGCGGCTCGGCTTGTCAATCATGTGGTACTGAATCACCGGCACCATGGCGTTGGCGTTTCCCATCTTTATTCCAGGTTGGGCTCTTCGATGATGCTCACATCCGAATCGCCGCGCGTCAAAAACCAGTTTTGCGGATTGCAAATTACGTTCTTCGCTTCCACGTCGCTCGCCATCGCCCACGCCATGAATTGCGGCGACTTCTTTATTCTCCAAAAGCCGCGCCGCTTCAATCGCTCTTCCACTAATCCATCCAACACGTCCGTCACTAGGCTGCCCGCTCGCAGCTCGATGGCTCTGCGCAGCGCGGCGTCAATCAACGCGTCTACAATTTCCGCGCCATTCTCGCGTTCATAGAGAAGATCGCTGATCGCCGCCTTCGCCGGACCAGCCTTCGGCCCCGCGCCAGAAAATCTCTTTCGAAAGAAGAGCACCACATACCCCGCCAGCCGTTCCTTCTCATAGCATCCGATGATTTCAAACCGCTTCCCCGGCTGCTCCCCAAATTGCCACCTCAACGTCCGCGCATCTCTCCGCGCAGCACACGCCCATTGCCCCGAAGCGCGCTCCCAAAGCTCATCGAACTCTGCCCCAAACTCCCGGATGGTTTTTGCCGCATACTTCCCAGCGCTCCCTCCTCTCCCGGCCCCAATGCGCATCGGCGCAGACAACAAATTCAACAATCCGCGCACCGGCGCAATCCCCGCCGCTCCAGCAAGCCCATGGGCCGCATACAACAATTTCTGGTACCGGTGGATCCACCCCATCTCCACCCAACCCATGCTCCGAAACACTCCCGCCGATTGCTCATTGATTCCCAAAGTGATCATCGTCGGATACTTCTCCCGCGCCGCCGTCACCAATTGCTTCCCCAATCCCTTCCCGCGAAAATCTTCCCGCACAATAAAATCCAAAATCCAGATCGCCGGCCGCGTTTCCCCTCCGGCCTTCACCTGCACGGGAATCGTCGCCAGCTGCCCAACAATCTCCTCTCCACAACTCACCACCCACAGCGGAATGTCGTCTATTCTCGTGTTCGGATTCTCCAGGTAATGCCACTTCCAGTAAGCAGGATCGCTCTTCCGCGCCTCCCCCGCATACGCCACGCGCAGAAAGCGCAGCAGCGCTTCCGTCTTCTCCACCCGAAACTGTTCCACTCGAACGTCTTGAACCACGCCAACCCCGCAAAATGCTCGCGCATCCACGACGATAGAGCCTACACCCAGCCGCCAACCTGCCACTTGCAAAAGTCTACTCTGCCCCGTCAAAGAGTAGCGCGTGATACAATCTCTTCATGGGAGTCATCATCAAAAATCCCGAAATCCTCGGCGGAACTCCCGTTTTTCGCGGAACGCGCGTACCCATCCAAACGCTTTTCGATTACCTCGAAGGCGGAGAAACACTCGAAGATTTTCTGGAAGGATTTCCCACCGTCTCGCGCGAATCCGCAATCGCTGCTCTCGAAGAAGCGAAACACCTTCTCCTCGGGCGCCCCTAAATGCGCATTCTAATCGACGAGTGTATCGACGAACGATTCCGGAACTATCTGCCCGGTCACGATTGCCAAACAGCCCGTTATGCCGGACTCGCCGGACTGAAAAATGGCGAATTCTCGCAGCAGCTCTCGCCGACTAGCCCAAAGAATCTCCACGAACTCGCCAACCGCCATACTTGGAGAAATGGGGTAGACTGTGGTCATGAAGATTCATCTGCGCCCCGAGCTGGAAGAAATGGTCAAGACGTTGAGCGCGGGCCCTACCAAAGCGTGGATGAGTTCATTGAGCACGCCATTTCCCTGCTTCACGAGCAGGAAGCCTGGCTGGCCGAGCACGGCAGCGAAATCCGGTCAAAAATTGAGCAAGGATATGCGGCCGCGCAGCGCGGTGAGTTGATCGATTCCGGCCAGGTTCGTTTCAAGCTCGATGAGAGGAAACGTGCTTGGCTCGCTGAAAAACGCAAGGCATGAGCAGTTACCAGTTCGCGCCGCAAGCCGTCGAAGATCACTCCCCGCCCAACTCCCTCAATCCTCTCCACTTCCGCCACGCTGATTCGAATCCGTCCCTCCCGTTCGAATAAGCATTCAGTAACTGAGCGTCGCTATTGACAATCGGTAACTATCTCTGCTACCATTCCCCATGCTTGCCCTGAGCCTCGAAGGGTTTCGCCCACATCCTCGCTTCCCGCCCCCGCCGCTTCCCTCGAACTCGTCTGCGTCGCTCCGCTGACCTCTGTGTGCTCTGCGTCCTCTCCGTTAAAACCCTTCTCGGCTCAGCCGCCGCCGCTCTTTGCAAGAGTCCCCAACAATATCATTCCATGGGACTTGCGTTCCCTTTGTTTTCATACTCTTACGCACACTTTTGCCACCGGCAAAATGCCAAGCCCTTTATTTTCAGGCGATTCCGCGCTCTTTGGCAAAAACACCGGGGGGTTACTGCTAACTACAAATCCCACGAAGGATTTGTATCCCGAGCGACCATCGGGAGCGACCGAAGGCTCCGACCTTGTCGGAAGGGACCTCTCCGTTCTGCGGATCAGGGCGCACTCTTCCGCTCAACTTTCAAACCTTTCAACCTTCAAACCTTCCAACGCCGCCTTTCCACTACCTACAATTCACTACTCACGGTCCTCCCCCAGAACTTCTACCCTCCCGCCTCTGATTTACGGCATAATCCCGCCGCACAGGGGCAGCACCCGCATCCCATTCCGCAAACGGGGAGGATTCAGTGACTGATCGTCCATGGAGTTCCACGGCTCCTCCAGGAGAATTTCGCACCTACATCTCCGCGGAGGAGACCGTCAAGGAATTTACGATCCGCGCGGTCATCCTTGGCTCGTTGTTTGGATTGCTCTTTGGCGCGGTCAGCGTCTACGTCGGTTTACGCGCGGGCCTCACGGTTTCCGCATCCATTCCTATCGCCGTTCTTTCGATCAGCATCCTGCGCGCCTTCGGCCGCTCGACGATTCTAGAAAACAACATCGTCCAGACCACTGGCTCCGCGGGCGAATCGCTTGCTGCGGGCGTCATGTTCACGATTCCCGCGCTGATCTTTCTCGGCTTCGGCTCGGAATTCACTTTCTGGCGCATCTTTCCACTCGCGCTGCTCGGCGGATGGCTCGGCGTGCTGCTTATGGTTCCGCTGCGCCGCCAGCTCATCGTCGGCGAGCACGGCAACCTCGCCTTTCCCGAAGGCACCGCTTGCGCTGACGTCCTCGTGGCGGGCGAGCGCGGCGGCTCGTTTGCGGGCCGCGTTTTTTGGGGACTCGGTCTCGGCGGCGTGTACACCTTTTGCATGAACACTTTCCAGGCCTGGACCTCGCAGCCGGAAAGCCGTCCGTCCTGGTTTCCTGGCGCATCCTTCCGCGCAAACATCACCTCCGAGTATCTCGGCGTCGGCTACATCATCGGCCCGCGCGTTGCCGGTATTCTTTTCGCGGGCGGCATCGTTTCCTGGCTTTTGATCATGCCCGCCATAAAATTCTTCGGCCAGCTCTCTGGCCACACAGCCATCTATCCCGGCACAATTCCTATTCCGGACATGACTCCCGATCAGCTCTGGCGGACCTACATTCGGCCGATGGGCGCTGGCGCTGTCGCTGCTGCTGGCGTCATCACTCTGATTCGCACATTGCCCACAATTATTTCCGCGCTGCGTTCGGGCCTGAAAGACGTGCGCGCCCAGGGCGGCGGCCAATCCTCAGCCGCGAGCCGGATCGATGAAGACATGCCCATGCGCACCGTGATCATCGGTTCCATCGTCATCATCGTGATGCTCTGGGTTTTGTTGACCTTTCATCCGATGAAAGGCGCAGGCACGTTCTGGTATCAGAATCTCTTCGCAGCCATTTTCGTCGTAGTTTTCGGATTTCTGTTCGTCACCGTCGCGGCGCGCATCAGCGGATTGCTCGGAAACTCTTCCAATCCCATTAGCGGAATGAGCATCGCCACGCTAATGGCCACCTGCGCGATCTTTTTTCTCGCCGGATGGACCGCGCCAAACTACGCCGTGCTCGCACTCATGATCGGCGGCGTGGTCTGTATCGCCGCCGCCATCGCCGGTGCCACCTCGCAAGACTTGAAGACCGGCTATCTCGTCGGTGCTACTCCCTACCGTCAGCAGTTGGGCCTTCTCATTGGCGTCACCGTTTCGACCGTCGCCATCGGCGCCACGCTCAACTTGATGAACGTGGGCCTCGAAAAATACATCCCCACGCAAATCCCCGTGAACATTGCCGCGCTTCCTTCCGGCGCGAAAATCGAGAGAGAAGGCTTCGTCTATCGCGGCAAGAGCTACACGCTGATCAACGCCCTCAGCTCCGGCGTTATCCCCGATGGCGAATATCTCTACGACAGCGACACAAAACAAATCGAAATCCAGTGGGCGCAAGGCATCGGCAGCGACAAAGCTCCCGCTCCGCAAGCCCGCCTCATGGCCACGGTCATCAACGGCATTCTCAACCAGAAGCTCCCCTGGCGTCTCGTTCTCATGGGCGTCGCGCTGGTTATCGCCGTCGAAATCCTCGGCGTGCGATCGCTGGCCTTCGCCGTCGGCTCGTATCTCTCCATCGCCACTACGGCCACCATGTTTGCCGGCGGCCTGGTCCGCTGGCTCGTCGAAACCAGTTCCAAGGAGAAAAAAGACGAAGGCGAAGCCAGCCCCGGCGCGCTCTATTCCAGCGGACTGATCGCCGCCGGCGGCGTCTTCGGTTTGCTCGGCATCATCATCAATCTTTTCCAGGATCCGGAAATCGCCACGCACGTCCCCGGCTGGTTCGGCAGCCTGCTCCGTTTGCCCTGGCGCCCCGACCTCTTCTCCATCGGCCCCAAGTTTTGGCCCATGCTTAGCCCGAACGACCAGACTCCGCTGCCAACCCACGTCCAGTCGCTCTTTGGCGTCGTCATGTTCGTCCTTCTCGCAGCCTCTTTGTTCCATTTCGCTCGCAAAAAATTGAGCTAAGGAGTCGACCGGAGAGTCCAAAATTTCATCAAAAAATCACGAATACCAGCCAAAGCGCCACTTTGACGCGCGCATCCCAACGCCGTAGACTTTATGTATGGGAACTTCGTTCCGCGCCCGGCGTTACAACTTCGATTGGCGCGGCTTTATTACGCCCGGTGTCAAACTCCTGGTGCTCATCTGCGCCGGCGTGTTCCTGGTCCAGACGCTCGTCGACATCTTCCTGGGCGTAAAAGCTTCGTCTTGGATGAACCATTTCTTCGGGCTGGTCGCCCTCGGTCCTGTGCCGGGCCTGCGACTGTGGCAGCCGTTCACCTACATTTTTCTCCACGGCGGCTTGTTGCATTTGCTGATGAATATGCTTTTTTTGTGGATGTTTGGCCGTGAGCTGGAACTGGTTTGGGGGAAAAAGCGATTTCTGAATTTCTTTTTTCTGTGCGGCGTCGGCGCAGGCCTGATCGAAATTCTCGTCAAGGTCATTCCGATGTCATGGGGCCACATGCCGTCGGACATTCCGACGATCGGGGCGTCGGGCGCGATTTTTGGAATTTTGATGGCGAACGCCATTCTGTTTCCGGACCGCCGCATTTGGCTTTTCCCGTTGCCAGTGACAATTCCTATGCGGCCGTACGTCGCGGTGATGGGTGCGATTGAATTTTTCGCCACGCTGGGAGCTGGCGGCGACGCGGTTGCTCACGTCTGCCATCTCGGCGGAATGCTCGTGGGATACATTTATTTGCGGCGCGGATCATTTTTATACAGCGTGCGAAACAGCGTTTCGGACTGGCAGCACAAACGCAACCGCAAGCGATTCGACGTGTATATTAACAAGCACAAGAACGAACCTCCTTCCCGCCCAGACCGCTGGGTCAATTAGATTTCCGGAGAATCTTCCCATTTGGATTGAAGTGCCTCGGCGGTGCAAATGCCGGCCCTGCTACGCGGGGCCGCCGACAATGTGGAACTTCATGAAGTTTGTGGTGCCGCGTATGCCCATGGGCGTGCCCGCGACGATGCCGATGACGTCGCCTTTGCGAACGAGGCGTTCCTCGAGGAGGCGCTTTTCAGCGATGGCCGCAAGGCCGTCAATTTTTTGAACATTGGGAATATGGCGCGGCATCACGCCCCAGATCAAGGCCATGCGGCGGCGGGTTTCTGCCTCGGGGGAGAAGGCGATGATGGGGACCGCGGGGCGGTAGCAGGAAACAAGGCGCGCAGTGAAGCCGCTGTGCGTGAAGACGGCGATCAGCTTCATGTGCAGTTCATGCGACGCGTGGCATACGAGTTCGGCAACGGTTTCCGCTACCTTCAGTTTTTCTAGCGGCACGCGCGGCGGCGTTTTCCAGTCGCTGGCTTCCGCCTCGGCGATAATTTTCGCCATCATGCTGACAGCTTCGACGGGATATTTTCCGGAGGCAGTTTCCGCAGAGAGCATGACGGCGTCGGAGCCATCAAAAATGGCATTGGCTACGTCGGAGGCCTCCGCGCGAGTGGGGCGGGGATTCTCGGTCATGGACTCGAGCATTTGCGTGGCGGTGATCACGGGCCGGCGGAAGTGGCGTGCGCGAGCGATGATTGTTTTTTGGACGACGGGGACGCGCTCGGGGTTCATCTCGACGCCCAGATCGCCGCGCGCGACCATCACGCCATCGGCGGCGCGAAGGATGTCGTCCAGATTCTCGATGGCTTCTGGTTTTTCGAGCTTGGCGATGACTGGGGTGTTTTTGCCGGCCCGCCGCACGAAAGATTTAGCCAGGAGAACATCTTCGGGGCGCCTGACAAAACTTACGGCGATGTAGTTCGCGCCGTGTTTCAAAGCAAACGCAAGATCTTCGCGGTCTTTCAGCGTGAGAGCGGGAACGCGCAACTTGATTCCGGGCAGATTGATGCCTTTGTGTTCTCCGAGTGCTCCGCCATTTACGACTTCGCAGATTACTTCGGGGCTTCGAACTTGCAGGACACGAAGTTCGATCAAGCCATCCGAAAGCAAGATGCGATCTCCGCGGTGGACTTCCTTCGGGAGCGGCCGGAAAACGGTGCTAACTCGTGTGGAATCGCCCAACACCTTGGCGGTGGTGATGACGAAGTGCTGCCCGGTGCGGAGCATGACCGGCCTGCTTCCGGCGAGCGGCCCGGTGCGAATCTTTGGGCCCTGCAGGTCCGCAAGAATGGCGATTGGTTTTTCTTGTTCGACAGCGGCAGCACGCAAGACGGCGATATTCTGCGCATGCTCGGCGTGCGTGCCGTGAGAGAAATTCAGCCGGGCAACGTCCATCCCGGCTTCCAGTAAACGGCGGATCATGCGGGGTGAACCGCTGGCCGGCCCGATAGTGCAAACGATTTTTGAGTGACGAAAAGCCATACTTTCTCGTGAAAGGGAGTTTACAACCTTCTGCGCCCCACTGGGCAGAAGACCTACCGGCATTCGGTTTGGTTATCTTGTGGCGGCGAATTCCGTGACGATGCGCGCGAGGAAATCAACGCCTTTGTCGAACGAAGCGAGCGGCATGCGCTCGTCATCGGCGTGCATGCGGCGGGAATCCTCGTCGGTCATCGGGAACGGGGAGACCCCGTAGGCTTGCACGTTGTGCAGCCGCAACTGAGCGGAATCCGTCGCGCCAGCCGATAAGAAAGGCAGCGCCGGGGCGCCGGAAAACTCCTGCGAAGCAGCTTTTGTGATTGTGGCATAGAAGTCGGACTCGAGCGAAGACGGCGGCGCAGCCAAGCCGGCATCGGGCTGAACTTCGAAACGGATAGTGGGATCGTTCACCAACTTTGTGAGGTCAGCCAGCAGAACGTCGATGGTGTCGCCCGGCAAGAGACGGACATTGAGCATGGCGCGGGCTTCCGAAGGAATGACATTGGCGCGCACGCCCGCCGACAACATCGTGGGAGCGATGGTGTCGCGCAACATGGAATTCCAGAGGGGATTGGTGTCGGAAATGACGTGCTGCGCGTGTTCGCCGCGGTCCGGAGTATCGAGCGAGCGAATCCACTTGGCGAGTTCATCGTCTTCGAGCGGCGCGAGCTGTTCGAAATAGCGCCGCACAATAGTGGTGAAGCGGACGGGCGCAGTGTAGCCGCCAATTTTCTCGACGGCTGCAGCCAAGTGGACAACGGCGTTGTCCTTGGTGGGAACGGAGGCATGACCTGACGGCCCGCGCGCGATCACCGCGACGTCCACGGGTACTTTTTCGCTGGCTTGTACGGCGACGTACTCGACCTTGCCGTTTTTCAGGATGACTCTGCCGCCCTCGTTGAGGGCAAAGCCCGCGGCAAATTTGTCCCAGTATTTGGCGATGAGTATGCGGATGCTGGCTTCGCCGCCTTGCTCTTCATCGGCGGTGGCGAGAAAAATGATGTCCCGGTTGACGCGGGCGTTGGAACGCTTAAGGGCGATGAAGGCGGCGAGGTTTGCGGCGAGCATGCCTTTGTCATCGATCGAACCGCGACCGTACATGTAGCCGTCTTTGATCGTGGCGGCGAAGGGGTCGACGGTCCACTTGGACTTGTCCACGCCGACGACGTCCATGTGCGCTACGAGCAGCAGGGCGCGCGACGGATCCGGCATGGCGGCGCTGCGGAGACGCGCTACGAGTGCGCTGCGGCCCGGAGCGAGATCCAAAAATTCCGAGTTTATTCCTTCTTTGGTCAGGATACCGGCCACGTATTTTGCGGCGGCTTGCTCGTTGCCGGGTGGATTCGAGGTGTCAATGCGAATGAGATCGGCGAGCCAGCCTTCAGCTTCCTTAGCCAGCGCGGTGGTATCCCCGGCCGGGGATCGCGTCGACTCGACGGTAGGCATGGCGGTGGACGGCACTTGGGACGCCAAAGGCAAAGCCGTGGCCAGCGGGAAGAGTGCCAGGGCCGTTGCGGGCACAAGAATGTGCATTCTGCGGTTCCAATTCACGAAGACTTCCTCCGTCTCAGATGCGGCCTGGGTCTAAAATGCCCGGCTCAGCAACGCTTTGCAGTTAACGCGCTTCATACTAACATGCAGGTGTGGGGGCAAATCCGGGGGCTTGGCGGCGCGTTGCGTAAATTCAAACGGCGCGCAGGCATACCCAGTGTGGGAAAAGCGGCGGCCAGGCAAACGGGTTGAACTTGAAGGCGAATCGAGGGGTGAAATGAAGACGATTGTTTCTCTGGTTTTACTGACATTTCTCGCGACTGTGATTATTCTGCCGCTGGCCGAGCAGCCTGCGACGGCGCAAGCGCCCACGGGTCCTCAAGGGAGCGTACCACCTCCGGCAGGCGCGACGGCGCCCCAAGCCCCCGCTACGCCACAGCAGCAGGCTCCCCAGGGCGGCGTGAGCATCGCGGTGGAAGTGCCGGTCGTAACGCTGGATGTGATCGCGACCACAAAAAATGGCGACATCCTGACAGGACTGAAGAAAGAGAATTTCCGGCTCACGGATGAAGGCGTGCCGCAGACCATCACCAACTTCGGACCCACGGACGCGCCGATTACGATGGTGTTGTTGCTGGAGTTCAGCAGCCGAGGCTGGGGAGGATTTTTCGCCTCGTACGCAAAGTATTGGTCCCAGTACTTGTTTCCTCAGCTCAAACAACAAGACTGGGTGGCGCTGGAAACATTCGACATGAAAACTCGCGTGGATGTGGACTTCACGCAGAACAAAGAAGAAGTAATGGACGGGATACGCCACCTTTACTTTCCTGGCTTCAGCGAATCGAACGTTTTCGATGCGCTGCTGGAGACCACGGAGATGTTGAAAGATGTAAAGGGTAAGAAGGCTATCGTGCTGATGGCCAGCGGGGTCGACACGTTCTCAAAGCACAATCTCGACCAGACTATGAAACAGTTGCGGCAGAGTGATGTGACGATTTTTTGTGTGGGTTTGGGCCAGGTGTTTCAGAATGCGGCGGACATGAACAGGGTGGGCGGGATGGGCAGCATCCAGCGAATGAATTATCTGCAAGCGGAGAATCAGCTGAAAACATTCGCGCACGAAACGGGCGGCGAAGCATGGTTCCCGCAGTTCGAAGGGGAAATGCCGGGCGTCTTTCAAACCGTGACTTCTTTTTTGCGGCATCAGTACAGCATTTCGTACACGCCGACAACCGGGGCGAAAGACGGAAAGTTTCACAAGGTGAAGATTGAGCTGGTGAAGCCCGACGGGAGCCCTCTGGAGGTAGTGGACCAGAAGGGCAAGAAACAGAAATATGTTGTGTATGCTCGTGAAGGTTACGAGGCAGTGAAAACCGGCACGGGAGACTGAGCTGCCGGTTCGGCGATCTCTCTAGGGTGCGGTTGTAGAGTGCGTTGACCGGTTAGTAGCCGCGGGCGAAATCTACCTGATTGAACATTTCGCGGCCGTCGAACCATCGTTCCAGAAGATCCATGAGAAGAGCTGTTTCGCGATGCCAGAGGCGGTCGCTTACGGCACTGGTGTGCGGCGTGATGAAGAGATTCGGTGCACGCCAGAGGGGGCTGTTGGGTGGAAGTGGCTCGACGGAAGTTACGTCTAGCGCGGCGCCGCCTAGAGCGCCGGTTTCTAACGCGTAGATTAGCGCAGATTCGTCAAGGAGTGATCCACGACCAACATTGATCAGGCGGGCGCCGGGCTTCATGCAGGCGATTTGCGCCGCGCCGATGAGGTGACGCGTTTCGCTTGTTTCCGGCGCAGCGATGACTACGTAGTCCGCGTGCGGCAGAGCTTCTTCGAATTGGGAGACGGGTACGATTTTTTCTGCGTGCGTGGTGTCGCCTTTGCCGGAGTGGGTTACGCCCCAGACGCGCATGTCAAAGGCGCGCGCGCGTTTGGCGAGTTCGCGGCCGATGGAACCGAATCCCACGATTAAAAGGACTTGGCCGCTTAGTTCGGTGAGATGCTGCGGCTTGTCCCAGATGTCTTGCTGACCCCAGTGAGAGCGGTCTTGATGACGGGAGGAATCGGGGAAATTGCGGGCGAGCGCGAGGAGGAGGCCCATAGTGTGTTCGGCCATGGGTGGAGAAAAAACGCCGCTGGGGTTGGTGACGACGATTCCAGAAACGCGGAGCTCGGGATACATCAGTTGCGCGACGCCGGCGGCGGTGGAGTGAATCCACTTCAGTTTATTTGCATGGGTGAGCTGTTCGGCACGAAGGGAATAGCCGACGAAAATATCGGTGTCGGGTAGTTCGGCGGGGAGGCGGTCGTAGTCGGGCAAGTGGAGGACGCGCATTTCTGGCCAGCGGGCGCGGATGGTTTGCGGCATGACGGACTGCGGGCGCCAGTAAGTGAAGGGATGCCAGACGCAGATGACGAGTTTTGTTTCGGCTGGGTTGGTGCGATTCATTCGCGGGAGCCGCGGTGCTTCCAGTAGAGGAGTAAGCCGACGATGAGTCCGAGGCCACCGGTGCCGAGAATGAAAAGGTGGGAGAGCGGTAGAGCGAACCAGCAAATTATGACTAGGCCCACGGAAACGATGGCTCCGACTGGCGTGCCGGGAATAGTGATCGTACCGAAAGATCGCGGGCGATTTTGGCCGGGCTCGGCAGGTTTTTGCTTAACGGGTTCGTAGCTGAGAGTCATATTACGGCCTTTTGGCGACGCGCAAATCTTGGCCGGTCATATCCGGTGGTTCGGGTTGGCCGAGGGCGGCTAGCATCGTGGGGGCAAGGTCGCGCAACGAGCCGCCCGGTTTCAATTGTAGCGAATCGTTATCGCTGACGAGAATGAGCGGGACGGGATTCGTCGTGTGATAGGTGTGCGGGCCGCCGTTGGCTGGATCGATCATCGTTTCGGCGTTGCCGTGATCGGCCGTGATGAGCCAGACGCCACCCCGCGCTTTCAGCGTTTGATAAATTTGGGCGAGGCCAGCGTCAACGGCTTCGACGGCCTTGATCGTGGCTTCGAGATTGCCTGAATGGCCGACCATGTCGGCATTCGCGTAATTCATGATGATGGCGTCGAACTCGCCTTTTTCGATGGCTTTTACTACCGTGTCCGTGATTCCTTGCGCGGACATTTCCGGCTTGAGGTCGTAGGTGGCGACTTTCGGTGACGGGACTAAGATGCGCTCTTCGCCGCCGAAGGGTTTTTCAACGCCGCCATTGAAAAAATAGGTGACGTGGGCGTATTTTTCGGTTTCGGCGCAGCGGAGGTTCTTGTATTGCAGCTCTTCGAAAACTTGCGCGAGGATGTGCTCTAGTTTTTCGGGAGAGACTACGTATTTCAGCCAGGGCCAGTTTTTGTCGTACTGGGTCATTGCGACGTAAAAAAGATTTTTGGGGCGATTCGCGTCGGTGACTTTGTCGAAGCCAGGTTCGACGAGGGCGCGGGTCATTTGACGGGCACGGTCGGCGCGGAAATTGTAGAAGATGACCGCGTCGTCATCGTGAATCGTTCGTACTGGCGCGGCCGCGGCTCCGACACCTTTTGTGATGACGATGGGCTTTATGAACTCGTCGGTGACTCCCTGCTCGTAACTTTTTTGAAGAGCGGCGATGGGATCGTTCGAATGCGTTTCCGCTTCGCCGTGGACTACCGCGCGATAGGCCAGTTCAACGCGCTCCCAGCGGTTGTCGCGGTCCATTGCATAGTAGCGGCCTGTAAGGCTGGCGATCTCGCCCACGCCGAGTTCGCGAATCTTTTGCTGCAAATGGCGGACGTACTCGCGGCCGCTGTTTGGGGGCGTGTCGCGGCCGTCCATGAAGCAGTGGACGAAGACGCGATCAACCTTCTGTTGCTTGGCCATTTCGAGCAGGGCGAAGAGATGCTGGATGTGGGAGTGCACGCCGCCGTCGCTCAAGAGTCCAATCAAGTGCAATTGGTGCTGCCGCCCGCGCTCCATGGCTTGCTGAAAGAGCGGAACGTTTTGCAGTTGTTTATTGGCGATTAGAAGGTCGATGCGCGTGATGTCCATGTGGACGATGCGGCCAGCGCCGATATTCATGTGGCCGACTTCGCTGTTGCCCATTTGGCCTTCGGGTAGGCCGACGAACGGTCCCGACGTGTGAATGAGCGTGTTCGGAAATTTCTTCAGAAGGTCGTCGTAGGCGGGTTTGCGCGCTAAGGCGATGGCGTTGCCTTTGGTTTCGGCGCGGTAGCCCCATCCATCCAGCACTGTCAGCACAATGGGCTTTGGTCGTTTGGCCATAGATTATCGTGCTGCAATCTCCCTTAACGCCACGAGCAGCCGGTCTACTTCTTCTGCGGTGTTGTAATGAACGAGGCCGATGCGCAGAAGGCCGCCTTTGGCTTCCACGCCGAGGCGCTCGGTCAGATTCAGAGCGTAGTAATTGCCATCCCACGTGAAGATGCCGCGTTCGCCGAGAAACGCGGCGATTTCGGCGGGTGAGTGGTTGGCCAGCCTAATGGAAACTGTCGAGCAGCGTTCATTGAAACGCTTTAGATCGCTAATGCCGAAAAACTGCAAATCGGGAATAACAAACAACCCTTCCACTAAGCGCAAAAACAGCGCCATTTCGTGATCGTGCGTTGCGCGGTAGGCGGCCAGAAGCGCGCTGCGCCGATTCGTCGCTGATGCATCGCAATGCCTGCCCAACTCTGCGAGGTAGTCTACCGCCGCGCCGATTCCGGCAATTAACTCCTGCACCTGCGTGCCAGTTTCCCAACGATCGGGGAGCGAATCCAGCGCGGGACGTACTTTGTACGGCTTGAATCGCAGCAGATGTTCGCGTTTTCCGTAGAGCGTTCCCATGTGCGGGCCGAAAAACTTGTAGGGCGAGCAAACCAGGAAGTCGCAATCGAGGGCCCGGACGTCGATCGGCCCGTGGGGAGCGTAATGCACCGCGTCGATGAACATCAGCGCGCCGGCCGCATGCGAGAGCTTCGTGATTTCGGCGACGGGATTGATTGTGCCGACGGCGTTCGAAGCGTATCCGACAGCCACGAGCTTTGTGTTCGCGTTGATCTTGCGCTTCAAATCTTCGAGGTTAAGGGTGCAATCCGATTCGTGAATGTCTACTTGGCGAATCACCATGCCCATCTCTTCCAACGCGCGCCAGGGCGCAACATTCGCATCGTGGTCCAGAGTGGTCACGACAATTTCGTCGCCGGGCTCGAGCGTCCGTCCGATGGCGCGGGCCAGAGCGAACGTGATGGTCGTCATGTTCTGACCGAAGATGACCTCATCTTTATCGCAATTGAAAAAATCGGCCATGGCCGCGCGAGCGGAGGCAATGATGGCGTCGTTGCTGCGGCTGGTGGCAAACGCCCCGCAGGTGTTCGCGTTCGATTTGAGATAATAATTCTGGACCGCGTCCATCACTTGTTTCGGGACTTGCGTGCCGGCAGGTCCGTCCAGAAATGCCGCGGCGTGCCCATCCACCTGCAATTGCAACGATGGGAATTGCGCCCGCACCCAGGCGACATCCAGCGGCTTGCTTTCTGCTCCGTGCATCACGGGTGTACTCATTGTTTTCTCCAACCGCTAGTTTCTCACAGGGCGGGCCGAGGATGAAGCTGTGCGCAACCGTGTTAGCATTTAGTTGGTTGTTCCTCACTCATGCCGCTTTGGCGCCGGCTACAAATCAAATGAGCGGCCACGAACCGGCCGGCTCCGCGCCACGTTTTTCCATGAGGTGCCCGTGTCCGAATCCTTCACGCCGAGCGAGCGCACGCGTGTCGTGCGCGAACCGCAGCGCGGCGTCTACGACCGCGAAACGATTTACAAGATTCTCGATGAAGGGCTTGTGTGCCACGTTGGGTTTTCCGCGGATGGCCAGCCGTTTGTGATTCCCACGCTGTACGCGCGCGTCGGCGACGCTATTTATTTTCACGGCTCTGCCGCGAGCCGGATGCTGCGCGGCGCTAGCGAGGGCGCGAGTGTCTGCGTAACGGTCACGCTCACGGACGGCTTCGTGCTCGCGCGCTCAGTGTTTAATCACTCGATGAACTACCGCTCCGTCGTGGCGCTCGGAAAGGCCACGCTTGTCGATGCACCGCAAGAAAAGCTCGAGGCGCTGCGCGCCTTCACGGAAAAGATTTTGCCCAAGCGCTGGGACGACGCACGCCAGCCAAACGAGAAGGAACTCAAGGCCACAAGCATCTTACGCCTGCCGCTGACAGAAGCTTCGGCAAAAGTGCGCGTCGGCCCGCCGGAAGACGATGCTCCCGACTACGCTCTCCGTGTCTGGGCTGGTGTAATTCCATTGCACACCGCGGCGGGCGCGCCGATCCGCGATGAACGGTGCGATCTTGGAATTCCGCTACCGGCTTATGCGGCCAACTACAGGCGGTGAGTTGTGAACGAATTTACTCCAGCCCCTGTCAAGCCGCTCGTGACCATCGACGCTCTGGAATCGTTCGACATCCGCGTCGGCACCATTGAACGGGTCGAAGAAGTGTCGCTCTCAGAAAAACTGATGAAACTCACGGTGAATTTCGGCGACCATTCACGGACGTTCTCGCAGGGATCAAGAAAGAGCGAGCCAATCCGCGTGAGATAGAAGGCCGCCAAACGCTTTTTGTTCTGAACCTCGAGCCGCGCAAGATGGCCGGCGAAATCTCCCAGGGGATGCTGTTCGATATTGGCTACGCCGACGGTGTTACTCCTGTACTCGCAGTTCCGAAGCGGCCAGTTCCTAACGGCACGCGCGCGGGATAACGCTCACTGGCGGACGGCGCGCAGAAAATCGGCAAGCAGGCCGTAGCCGGTAGCCTCGACTCCGGGATTGTGCTCAACGAGCGATAAACCGAACACGTCGAGATCGAAGCGAATCGCCGAGCTGCTGCCTTCGAGATTGGCGAGAGGATCCGACGCTAGCAACATTTCCGGGCGCACGCTGCAATCGACGCCATCGCCGCGGCGCTCCGCGCGGCAGACCAGTTTGTAGCGCATCCCCGCGGCGCGCACGGAGCGGATTTTTTCTTCGCTGAGCTCGCGGATGCCGGTGCGCTGCACTTGCTCGAGGCGTACGTTGGCGCCCATCAAGACAATCGCCAGAGCAACAACTTTCACCGCCGCGTCCCAGCCGTCGAGGTCCGCGGTTGGGTCCGTTTCCGCGATGCCCATGGCCTGCGCGCGTTTCACGGCTTCATCCAACGTGCGGCCCTTCTCGATTTCCGTCAGCACGACATTCGTCGTGGAATTCAGAACTCCGGAAAACCCGCGAATATCCGTCGCCGGCAAGCCATACGGAAACATCGAGAAAACAGGGACGCCATCCATGACCGTGGACTCGTAGAGGAATTGGCGGTTTCTCTCTTTCGCGAGGGCGGTGAGTTCGTGGTACGCGTGAACGATGGGGCCTTTGTTGGCAGTGATGGCGTGAATGCCCAAATCGAGCGCCGTCCGCAAATGTTCCGTGGCCGGCTGGCCGGTTTTGACATTGAGAGAGGTCGCTTCAAACAGAACATCAGCGCGCGTTTTTTCGAGCCATTCGCGCAGGTTGCGCGCCTGTGAGGTGTTTCCGTGCTGAATTAGTGAGTGGCCGTGGAGAGCGGCGAGCGGATTGAGGCCGTCGGGATCGGCGATCCAGCCGGTCCGGCGTGTAGCGACTCCCGTGAGGCGCCAGCGGATATCGTAGCGACGACGGAGGTCGGTTTCTTTGGAGATGAGCAGGCGGAGGAGGGCGCGGGCAACGTTGCCCATGCCCACGATAGCGAGATTGTAGGACGGCATGAGCCGATCCTCCGGAGGATGCAGGAGAGACTGTCTGTCCCTTCATGCGCAGGAGAGACAGACTAAAATGTCCGTCCACCCTGCGGGCGAAGCACCGAGCCCCACGTTAATGCAGATTAGTGAGCCGCGGCGAGTTTGGCAGCGGCGTCGGCGATCAATGCCGCTTCATTCTGCAGGCATTTCGCTACGACCACCACGCCTTCGTCAGCTTGTTTCCATTCTTTTTGTTCGATGGCTTCGCGTACATAGGGCATCGTCTTCGCCGCGTACCCGGTGTAGAAGCCTGGCGCATAAAGCTGGTGGCGGTACCATTTGCGTTGTGGCAATCCTTCTTGTGTGATGAATTTGCGCTCGCTTTCGATGAGCAGGCGATTTACTTCGGCGAGCGAAGCCGCAGCCAGGGCGGTCCCGCCGTTGGCATTCGCATGCTCGAGGGCTTTGCGGTACTCCGCGGCACTGCGCGTGACGGCGTCGGCGGCGTTCTCGAGAGGCGCGAAGTTCTGATAAGGAGGAACTTCTTCCTTTTTCGGCGGAACGTAAGTTTTCTTCGGATCGGCCGTCGCGGTGAAAACGCCTTCGTCGATTTCCTTGTTGCGTTCTCGAATTTCGTCCTGCATTTTCTTCGAGAGGTCCTTCAGTTCCTTGACGTAGGTCTGCATCGTTTCGGCGAAATCGCCGAATTCGAACGGAAGGAGGTCGGCGTCACCGAGACGCATCATCGCGATGCCGCCGGTCTGCGAGAGAGCGCGGCCATAGACGAAGGTCGTATCGGCGAAGTGTGTGTACCAGTAAAAGTCATCGTAAATCGAGTGATAGATTCCGCCGCCGTCTTCGCCGCCGAAACCGATGTTGAGCGAAGCGACGCCGATGTGCTGGAGGAACGGCGTGAAATCAGAGCCGGAGCCAAGCGCACCCAGATGCAAATCGGCACGCTGGCGAATCTCTTGCTTTTTATCGCCGGGAGCTTCTTCAATAGCGCGCAACTGTTCGCGCTTCCAGGCGGAGAGTTTCGTTTCCGGATCCTGAACATCCTTCGCGATATCATTCACGAATTTTTCAAGCGTGTGCGAGCCGGCGAGGCCGAGATAGCCGCGGCCGTTGCCATCGGAATTGATGTACGCGACGGCGTGCTTGTCCAGTTCCTCGGCGTGCGTTTCAGCCCACTCCGTGGAGCCAAGCAAGCCTTCTTCTTCGCCATCCCAAGCGCAAAAGATCAGTGTGCGCTTGGGCTTCCAGCCTTGCTTCACGAGTTCGCCCAACGAGCGTGCTTCTTCGAGCATCGCGGATTGGCCGGAGATCGGGTCTTCGGCGCCATTCACCCAGCCATCATGATGATTACCGCGGATCACCCATTCATCGGGATAGACGGAGCCGGGAATTTTTGCAATGACGTCATTGACCGGTGCCATGTTCCAGTTCGAAATCACCTTCAGATGAACTTTTCCGGGGCCGGGACCAATGTGATAGCTGATGCCGAGTCCGCCGCGCCACGCTTGCGGAGCGATTGGGCCTTTGAGCGAAGCGAGAAGCGGCTCCGCGTCGCCGTAGGAAATCGGAAGGACAGGAATCTTGGTGATCGTCTGAGCGTCTTTTATAGCGAGGCGCTTTGCGTCTTTCGTCGCGCCCACCCCCGGCGTCAGCGGATCGCCGGCATAGAGCGGCATATCCGCGACGCTGCCGCGCTGCACGCCGTCCAGGGGGCGATAAGGCCCTAGAGGGAAAACTTCGCCCTGCGTGTAGCCGTCTTCATGCGGATCGGAAAAAATAAGGCAGCCAATGGCGCCGTGTTCGGCGGCAACTTTCGGCTTGATGCCACGCCAAGAACCGTAGTAGCGCGCAATAACGATCGCGCCCTTAACGGAAACGCCCATGCGTTCGAGCTGCTCGTAGTCAGCGGGCACGCCGAAATTGACGTAGACGAGCGGAGCCGTCACGTCACCATCAATCGAATAGGAGTTGTACGTCGGAAGCTGCTCGGAAGTCTGGTCCGACGTGGGGTCTTCTTTCACGACGGGCTCTTGCAGCTTGGCGGTGAACTTTGGCCCGCCGTCCACCAATTCGACGGCGCGCTCCTTCGGAGTCGGCATAAGCACGTCGAAGGTTTCGATGTGAGCGTCGAGGCCAAATTCCTGAAATTTCTTGAGCAGCCAATCGGCGTTTTCCTTGTCATACGGCGAACCAACGTGGTGCGGCCGCGCAGAAAGTTGTTTCATATAGGCGCGAATTTTGTCAGGGTCGGGAATGGCTTTCATTTTTTCTTCCCACTGGCGTTCACTGCGCGAAGATTCGGCGGAATATCCGGCGAGCGGCTGTTCGTCGGCGACAACGTGTGCGCCGATCGGAGCCAGAGAAATACTTGCAAAGACAACTGTGGCAACTAGACTTCTGCGGTTCATGAGCCCCCCTCGTTTTGCGCACGTATTTTGCCTGAACTGCGCGGCGATTGGAAACGTTTGTTGCAAATTTATCCGCGACTGCCCGTTTTCAGGAGGATGTCCAGGTCATCGGGATGGATAGCGCAGAGGAGCGCGTCCTCGCGATCGATGTGTCCCTTGCTGATCAGTTGAACGAGAGATTCTTCGAGTGCGAAAGAACCCTTTTTTTTGGTCATGGTGATTTCCTGATGGAGATGCTGCAGGGCGTTACGGCGAATGTGCTGGCGCGCACCGTAACCAATCATCAGAAGCTCGGCGGCGGGAAACCGCTCGCCGCTCTTGCTGGGCAAGAGGATTTGCGTCAGGACGGCGGCGATGGCCATCGCCAATTCCTGGCGGATGGTGTTTTGGCGCTCGTCGGAAAAGGAATCGGAGATACGTGAGATAGTGGTGGCGACGTCAATCGTGTGGAGGGTGGAGAGCACAAGATGACCTGTTTCCGCAGCGGCAACGGCGATGCGCATCGTTTCTGGATCGCGCATTTCGCCCACAACGAGAACATCCGGGGCTTGGCGCAGAGCCGCGCGCAAAGCGGTGGGAAAATCTGGCGCGTCCGTGCCGATCTCGACTTGCTCGATGACGCTGCGAATGTGCGTGTGTTCGTACTCGATCGGATCTTCGATGGTGACGATGTGGCGCGCTTCGCGGCGGTTGATGTCGTCAATCAATGCGGCGAGCGTGGTTGATTTTCCTGAACCTGCGGGACCTCCGATCAAGACCAAGCCACGCGGGAGATGCGCGAGGGTTTCCACGCTCGGCGGGAGATTGAGCTCGCGGAGTGTGGGGACTTTTTGCGGCAGGGAGCGAATCGCTGCTGCGGCGCGGCCGCGTTCGCGATGCAGATTGATACGGAAGCGGCCAAGTCCGGCGATACGGTAGGAAGAATCCGAGATTTGAGACTGGCGATAGCGTGCCAGTGCATGGGATGTGAGAGCAGGGAGCACCGCCGCTTCTATTTCGGGGCCATCGAGCGGACGCGTGTCGATTTTTTGGACTACGCCCTTTGCGCGGATGCAGGCTGGCGCCCCGGCGACGAGGAGTAAATCGCTTCCGCCGCGGGCGATCAGTGCCTTGAGCCAGCCATCGAGTTGGACGGCGCTAGCGGGCTCCGCTCCGTCCTGCTCGCGAAGGTCGTTCAGTTCGTTGACGATGCGGTCGATTTCCGGCGCTTCATCCATGTGGAACCTCATTCTTCCAAACGGAGCGATGCCGGAAAAGTTTGACGCAGCGGAGCTATTTCGTCCAGCGGGAAAAGCAGCAGAACCTCCACGACAACGATAAAGCGGAGCTTAAGAAAACGGCGGCAGAGACACAAAATCTCCGCCGCCGGTCTTCAATTATTTATCGACTTAACCGGGATGCCGCGAAATGCTACTCCACGGCTCCAGTCTGTTCGGTGGCCACAGGAGTCAGCGTGCCGAAAAGGCCGTGCGTTTCGTGGTCCGGGCCGGCAGAAAAGAACAGCGTTGTGGATGGACCTGCGTTGGCGCCGTTGCCGAAGGTGAGCGACCAGAGTCCGTCGATGGTTAGAATCGAGTCGTCTGGAGCTTTCACGAAGCCGATAAATTCCTTAGTGAACCCGTTGTAGGCAGCGACCCAGCCGCTACCGAAATTGCCCACAAGGATGCTGTTGCTGAAGACGCCGAAGTCGCGGGGCGTCCAAACGACTCCCCAAGGCGAATTCAGCCAGGGACCGTGCTGAAGATGGCCGATGTGGTGACCATCGGGCTGGTAAAGTTCAACGAAACCATTGCCTTCGCCGGCCACGTCATCGTGTTTGGCGGCGTCCTGCTTGGCGTAGGTAACGAAAAGGGTTCCGCCGATGTTTTGGATGTTGAAGGGCGCGAAGTCGTGCGGAATCGCATCGTCGTCGAACAATTCTTCTGAGATGTGCACGCGCTTGAAGGTGTTGTCGTAAACTTCCACCTTGCCCGAGCGGAAATTCGTGACGTAAAGGAAAACTTTTCCGCTTACAAGACCCAAGGTAGCGCCCTTATAAACCGCGCCCTTCGGCGAACCTCCATCGGAATTATCAACTTCAAGGGTCGCCGCCACTCCGCCCGCCCATGCAGAGATGGTCCCATCCTCGGTGACGAAGATGAAAGCCGCCGCCAGTCCGCCTGGACTGATCAGAAAATCCGTCGGGCTGCCGTTGTAAACGATTCCCGTGGGTGCAGCCAGTGTGCCTGCAGGAGAGCCTTTGGGAGGAGGAATGGTAACGGTTCCCGTGCCGTTAATGGGTTCGATGGCCCCGGCGCCAGTATAGAGCGTGGAAAAGCCGGAGTTGTTATCGGATACCCACCAGGGACTCCCTGGCTTTGCGGCTGTAGGACTGCGCGTCAATCCCCAGGGATTTACGAGATTGGGGTCGGTAACAGCAGCGACTCCGGGTTGATCGGAAACGAGGTTAGTTTGCGTGTAATGTTGCGCCCTTGTTACAGCAGGAAGCAAAGAGAGCCCAAGTGCAAGTACTGGGAAATATTTCCACGACTTAGTTGCGTAGCCCATGGCTTTACCCTCCAGATCGAGTTTTATGCAGCGAAGCGGATCGCGAATGACCGCGAAGGACTTCACATCTCACTGGCTGGGTAAACGGGGCAGTAGTGCAAGTTCAATTCCACTACGGCCTATAGCTTTACGGATGACTCCGTGGCTGAGAACAAGGAACTTAGGAATTCCCACCGAGAGGAACTACCAGAATGCTCCCGTTTCCCGTAGGCAACTACCGCTGCGGATACCGAAGTTGGGAGGGTTTTATTCCCGGTAGTTTTGGGTGACAAAAGTGACGAAAAGAAACTGAAAATCCCGTAGGGTGTCGGCAGGATTCGAGCGGCTAAGCCCGCCGGAGGGTCAGCAGCGTGATTTCAGGCGGTACGCCAAGGCGAACGGGTGCGCCAACCGTGCCGAGCCCGCGATTCACGTAAATCGATGCCAGTGCTGACGAGCGGCTCGGGAACAGGGATCCATGACTTGTCTCGAAGGCCGAGCCATTTGATGCCGCGCGGTCGTTGGGCGCAGGCGCGAACATCGGCCGATGATACAACCCGGCAACGTAGTCGGTAATAAACCGCGCGGGGCTAAGCCGGTGGTCGAGAATTTCCACTTGGATCTGCCCGCCGTGCGTGTGGCCGGCGAGGGTCAGCTCGATGCCTAATTCCGCGGCGCGATTGAACGCGTTGGGATTGTGCGACATAAGAATGTTGGGCATGTCCCGGCGCACCAGCGGTTCCACATTCTGGAGCAATTGCACCCTTCGGCCCCCGTTGGTGCGCTCGCGCTGGTAATCGACGCCGATGAGATTGAAGGAAGCGCTCTGAAACGTGAGCTGCGCATTTTCGCTCCGCAACAATTTCATCCCGGCCTGCGCAAAAAGAATCTGAGCGGTATCTTCCGCGCGCGCATAAATTTCGTGATTGCCGTTGCAACCCCAAACTCCCAGCGGCGCGCGCAGCCCCTTCACTTCGTCTATGCAATCGGCGATCGGGTCGCCCGCGCCGGTAATGAAGTCTCCCGTGACCAGCGCGAGGTCCGCTCCCAAATCGTTGGCCATATTGACGGCGCGGCGCACCTGCAAGCGCGGCATGTAGCTGCTCAGATGGATATCGCTGATCTGCACAATTTTCATGCCCTCGAGTCCCGCGGGCAGATTGGGAACAGGGATTTCGACGCGATGCACCTGATAGTCCAGGCGCTCGGCCGCAAAGCCATACATCGCCGTAAGAAACGGGCCGGCGCCGGCGAGAGCAGTGGCCGTCTTAAAAAAGTAGCGCCGCGAAGGGTCTGGAATCAGTTCCGCTGAGGCTGGCGAGGAGGAGTACGGCGCCGCTGTTGCGGGTGAAGTTAAAACTCGTGAAGCAGCTGGATTCGTCTTCAGCTGATATGCTGCGCGCAGCCAAGCCCAGATTCGGTCGATGCCGCGGACAATTTTCACCGCGAGATAGGCAAAGAGCGCGCTGAAAAACCATAGCCCCGCGAAAACCGTGATCAGATTGATTCCAGAAAGGATATGGCTGCGACCTTTGTGAAAGCCGTCCGCTATCGCGGCGATAATGAGCAGCAGCAGAGTTACGTAGATCAAACGCGCGGCAACGCGCAGACCCTGGCTTCCCCAATTGGACGTCACCCGCCAAATGGCGCGATACCAGAATCGCTGAGAGAAAAACAGCAGCCCCAAGATACTTAGCGCAATGACGCTGCGCACTAATAGCCAGGTCCAGTTCAAAAGGAGAGTCCCCCTAGAGGCGAACTACTAGCTTACCACGCCTGGCCCGGCCGATTTCCCATGACGCGGGGTGACGTCCTGCGTAAGATGAACCGGGCCAAAAGGTCAGGTTCGTGCCGGTCGGGTGGAGAAACGCTTGGCGGCGCGGCCCGTCAGAGAGTGTGTGCCTGCCCAAGCTGGCCCAAAACGGCCCAAGAAGCAGGTCTAGAAACAGCTTAAAAATGAGGAGAGAAAAGATGAAGAGTTCTAGCAAATGGGGGACCTTGCTGGTTGCCGTGGCGCTCGCGGCCATGCCGGCCTTGGCGCAAGAAGCCAAGAAGGCTGCGCCGCCAAAGCCTGCACCGAGTCCGTCGCAAGCCGTGCTGGAATCTTGGAATGATATCGGCAGAAAGTTGATTGCCATTGCCGAGGATATGCCGGAAGACAAGTACGACTACAAACCGAATCCGGAGTCGCGGACGTTTGTTGCGCAGCTTATCCATGCTTCCGCTTCCATGTATTACTTCACGGATCCAGCGCAAGGAAAGAAGCCGCACCTGCCCGATGATCCAAAGCGCGACGATTTACAGACCAAAACCCAGATTGTGGCCTTCGTGAAAAAGTGCGTTCAGGACGGCGCGGACGTGATCAAAGCGAAGGGTGACAAGGGTTTGAATGAAGCTGTCGCTGCAGGCGGGCCGACCTTGACTCGCCTCTATGATCTGGCCTATGGGCTGATTGAACACTCCGGAGAACACTATGGCCAGCTTGTCGTCTATTACCGGATCAACGGCCTGGTGCCACCCGAATCGCGGCCCAAGAAGTAAGTGACATCGTAACGAAATCAGAACGGGCACGAGATTTTCTTCTCCTGCCCGTTTTTGTTTTGGGATAGCAAGCTCACGTAAAAATGAGTGCGGTAGGGTCAGAGGGCATAGCATGCTGTGCCGCTACGAAAACTTCGTGAGAGTTGCTAGGAGACTGCTGCTCCGGCGGCTCCGTTCTCTAGGAGCGCGACCAGTTGCGCGGGGTCGCTGGTGGGCGGCAGGCAGGTTTGTCCAGCGCAAACAACCGCCAGCGCTTTATCCGCAGGGAGGTGCGGCAGCGTTTCCTTTAGCGCGCCGGCAAGATTCACGAGAGAAGCGCCTGGCGTTAGCCGCAGGACGGATTTGCCCAGTCGATACACGCTGTGAGCTGCGGCTTCTAGAGCCTGCGCGGCTGGGTCATCCGAACGGCCCGTTATGACAATCTGCAACGGATGTCGCGCGAACAGGGTGGCCGCAAGACCATAGGTCGCGGCAAACATCCCGTATTGCGGCGCAATCCCCGCGAACGTTTCGAGGGTTTTCTGCGCAAAGTCGTAATAGCGTTCCTCACCGGTGAAGGCGTGCACGCGAATCAACGCGATCGCGGCGACAGAGTTAGCGCCAGGAGTTGGTGAATCCTGAAAAGGCTTGCGGCGAACGTCGAGGCCTCCCATAGGCGCGGCGTCCGAAGGCCTGTCGAAAAAGCCGCCGCCTTCCGCCTCGCCGTAGCGGGCTATGGCAAGGTCCATCGTTTTCTGGGCCACCTCAAAATAGCGTGGATCAAGCGTGGCTTCGTAGGCGTCCAGCAAAGCAAACACACCGAAAACTTGATCGTCGAGCGAGCCATCGAGCGCAGGCCCTCCGATGCGATGGCCGAAGCCGCGGGATTCGCTCCACGCTTCCTTGAGCATTCGATCCATCGTGCGCAAGGCAAAATTGCGGCAACCCTCACCCATTGACCCGTCAAATACTTTCGCGGCTTCCAGATAGGCAGAAACGAACATCGCGTTCCACGAGACATACATCGTCTTATCGACGAAGGGCGTCGGACGCGGCAGACGCGCTGCCAGCATCTTTCCTTTGCCTTTGGCAATGATGAGACGCACGGAGGTTTCGTCCAGGCCCAGTTGCTTGGCGATGTCGGCGGGACTTCGCGCGATCCACAACACATTTTTCGCTGGATTGTGATGCATCTCGCCGTGTGCTTCGACATCGTAGTAGAGTTCCATGACGTGCGCTTCGTCGGGCAGCAGGGCGGCTCGCAACTCCTCGAGCGTCCAGGTGAAATAATCTCCGTCATCATCGAGCGAATAGTCCGCGTCCTGACTGGCGCAAAAGCCGCCATTTTCCTGATCGGATAAGACTTCGTTCACCCAGCCGATAATGCCTTCCGCCGTTTCACGCAGGAGCGGATTCTGCGTCATTTGCCAGCCGTGCAAGTAATTGCGTAGCAGCTCCGAATTGTCGTAACTCATTTTCTCGAAGTGAGGTACGAGCCAGCGTTCATCGACCGAGTAGCGGTGGAAACCTCCAGCAAGCTGATCATAAACTCCGCCGCGCGCCATCTTTTCGAGCGTCGTCTCGATCATAGCCAGCAAATGCTTTTCTTTTGTTTGCTGGTAGCGCTCCAGAACAAGATCAACCGCTGAGGCATGCGGAAATTTTGGCGCGCGGCCAAAGCCGCCATTCTTGATGTCAAATTGCTGTGTGACCGAGGTAATTTGCGCATCGACGACGGCGAGGTCGAACTCCGCACGCGCTCCCGTGAACACTTCCGCCTGGGCAACAGCATCGGCCAAATGATCCGCCGCGCGCACCAGTTCGGCCCTTTTATTCTTGTAGGAATCCGCCACCGCCAGAAGAATGCGCCGAAAACCGGGACGCCCCATTTGATCTTCCGGTGGAAAATACGTGCCCCCGAAAAAGGGCCTTCCGTTCGGCAGCAAAAATCCTGTCAGCGGCCAGCCACCCTGGCCGGAAATGGCGCTGACGGCAGATTGATAACGGGCATCGACGTCCGGGCGCTCGTCGCGATCCACTTTCACGGCGACAAAATTCTCGTTGACAATCTTGGCGATCTCGGAATTCTCGTAACTCTCGCGATCGATGACGTGGCACCAGTGGCACCACACTGCGCCGATATCCAGAAGAATGGGCTTGTCTTCCGATTCCGCGCGCGCGAAAGCCGTATCTCCCCATTCATGCCAATCGATGGGCTGGTGCGCCGCGGAGCGCAGATACGGGCTGGCGGAATCCTTCAAACGATTTTCAGGATGAGACGACACGAACAGTCCTTTCGATTCCCGCAGCGCCGGGTCAAGCGCCGTTCTTGCAAGAGCGCGAGTAAATGAAGAAGAGAAAAACAAGCCGGAGTTAAAGCTACTGCACGACGTCTCCAGGGCCGAGATCGCGCGGGTCGAGTGGCTTGCGCCCAGCAAATCCCTCGTCCTGCCGGTGATAAAAACGAATGCGGTCTTCCCCAAGCTTCCAGCAGAGATAAACGTCCTCGTTGTCAATCACGGCGGGAAAATCCAGAAGGCCCACGTCGAGGTCCTTGATGACGCATCCGGTCTCGAGGATGCGGTTCAGCGAAGTCTTCAGCGATTCGGCGAGATGCTGGTGCTCCACACGCAACGCTGCCAGTTTTTCGTAGGGGACGATCACGCCGCCCATCATCATGATTCGCGCGGAAACTGCAGACAGATCGTTTTCCAGGCCGGACAATTTCTTGCGGCAGTCCATGGCTTCCACGAGAAAGGGTTCCAACTCTCGCCGCGCGCGCTCTGCCTCGGTGAGGGTGAAGAGCCTCGGCTCCGGCTCAGGTGAATCGTCTTGTCCCTCTTCGTCGTCTTCGTCCGCCATGGAGTGTCCGTTCTATGATGCCTTTTCGGCTCTGCTTGATTTGATGCTAACGCAAACTCTTGTTGTGGTCGAGCGTAATGCACAGAGGTATGGGCGCCTCAGTAAAAGCATTCCACTATCCGCCGATGAACACCATAGTACGCGAGGGAGGCACGAAATCAGGGGCGTTGATGCGGTGTCCTTCTTCCTTTTCATCGACGACCGACCGGATGTAAGTCTCCACATCTCGGTCGGTCGCTCCTTCGCGGAGCAGGCCGCGCAGGTCGTGATCCTCTTTGCTGAAGAGGCAGGTTCGCAGCTTTCCGTCGGCAGTCAGACGGATGCGCGAACAGTGACCGCAGAAGGGCTGCGTCACCGGCGCAATCAGGCCGATTTCACCGGGAGCGCCGTCGGCAAAGCGGTATTTCCGCGCTGTTTCGCTGCGCTCGTGCGGGATTTGAACGAGCGGCCATCGCGCGTGAATGCGCTGGTGAACTTCTGCGGCGGGCACGACATGTTTGCGCGTCCAGGTCCGGTCCGCATCCAGTGGCATAAACTCGATGAAGCGCATAATCACGCCGCGCTCGCGAGCGAAATCGGCGAAGGATTCCACTTCGTCGTCGTTGAGCCCGCGAACCAGCACGGCGTTGACTTTCGCGGGAGCCAGCCGCGATTTCTGCGCCACGTCGATGCCGTGCATTACGGTGCCGAAAGATTTCGTGCGCGTGATGCGTTCAAACTTGCCTTGATCGAGCGAATCGAGGCTAATGTTGATCCGGCGCAGGCCAGCTTCCAACAGCCGTTCGCAACGCTCCGCCAGCAAATGGCCGTTGGTGGTCATCGAAAGGTCTTCGACGCCGAGCGCATGAAGCCGCGCGATGTAATCTTCCACGCCCGCGCGCACCAGGGGCTCTCCGCCTGTGATTCGGATCTTGCGAATACCGAGGCTCAGAAAAATGTGTGCGAGGCGGTCCAACTCCGGCCAGGAAAGAATCTCGTCGTGGTCTCGGTAATTCTCGGGATCGGCCGAGCGGCAGTACACGCAGCGGAAATTGCAGCGGTCGGTTATCGAAATCCGCAGGTCCGTGATTTGCCGGCCGAATTTGTCTTGGAGGGTCATCACACGCTTTACTACTTGGACGCGGTCACCTGAGCTCCTTCTTTTCGCTTCCGTAAAATAAAACCGCCCGATCCGACTGCTTGGATGCGGGCGCGCGACGAAAATACACACTTTTTCGTCGAATCGCTCCTTTCCAAGTTCGGGAGGCCCGGGCGTTTCCACCCGAACCCTCAGCCTCGCGGTTCCAAAAGCCGCCGCGGAAGCTTCGCCCCTGCGCCGTAGGCTTTCTCTCCCGTAGGCCGCAGGGATCGGAGTTCCTCTGTAGTCTACGCCGCAAGCCAGCGGGGTGCAATTCACGCAATCCGAGCGCCTTCCCTGAGTCCAGCCCGGGGAGTGTGATAAAGTTTTTGCCACGCTATGCGGATCTTCGTTCTCGGGGCCGGTGCGACCGGCTCCCTTCTGACAGAACTGCTCCAACGTCAAGGACATACGGTCTGGTGCGGTGACCGTGACCCCGAGCGCGCACGCCGCTTCCTGGGAAAAAGAAGCACGATTGCTGTCACCGAAGTAAATGCCAGAAACATGCGCGGCATCGTGCGCGCGGCGAGCGGCTGCCAGCTCATCGTTAATGCTTCGGCCTCGGTTTTCAATTTAATTGTGATGCGGGCTGCGTTGCGGTTGCGCGCACATTATGTGGACCTCAGCTCCCACCTCACGCGCAACCCCTTCAAAGCCGAGCAATTCTCCTTCGCGAAACGTTTCGAAGAAAAAAACAGGACGGCGCTGATTAATGCCGGCGCAGCTCCGGGCTTGACGAACCTGCTCGCAAAACGCGCCGCCGAAATGCTCGACGAAGTCCATTCCGTGCACGTCCGCCTGTACGAGAGCACGGAAAGCGACGACCCGATTTCGCAATGGTCGCCGGAAGTTTCTTTTGATGAGGCCATCTCCAGCCCGCGCGTCTATCGCGACGGCAGATTCCTCATGGAAAAACGGTTTGCCGAGCTGGAAAAATTTCGCTTTCCCGATCCGATTGGATCCGCCAATGTCGTTCTGGCCGCACAGGATGAAGTCGCCACGCTTCCTTACGTCATTCCCATGCGGAACATGGATGTGAAGATCGGCGGAAACGAGTTCGACCGGCTGCGCCGCTGGTATAAGCAGGGGAAATTATCGAAGTCGCGCGGCATCGTTCGGCAACGGTTCCCCCACACTTCTTCACCCCGCGCCATCGCCAAATTGATTCGCCAAGGCGTGCTGCAAAATGCGCGGTTTTCAGCCGCGGTGCTGGTGCGAGGCGTGAAGCGCGGCGCCAAAGAAGACCACCACCTGCTGATCCGCACCGACGCAATGTTCCCAACGCTCTACCAAATCCGCCAGCAAGGCCGCTACACTACGCCGGTCGCGTATGCTACGGCTCACGTCGCCGCGCTTTTCATCAAGTATTTTCGCCGTGACGAAGCCGGCGTGTTCGCTCCGGAAACGCTGCCGGTGGAAATGCGCCGTGCCATCATTGCTGGAATCCGCGCTCACGGCGTGAAGATTACGCACAAAACAACGGTCATCAAGCAAAACGGCGAGGACGAAGAAGAAGTCTGATCCGCATCGCCGGCTGGCTGGCGGCTACGGCCGCGCTTCGAACACCAGGTTGAACGGCGTCTGCGTCGCGCGCCGGAATCGCGTAAAGCCGCCGCTCGATACGACTTCGCGCAGACGCTTCTCTCCCGCTTGCGCGCCGAGAGCCAGCCCCACTTCCTGTGACAAAGACGCCGGAGTACACAAGAGCGTCGACGCACCGTAAAATGCGCGGCCGATAGGATTGAGATTGTCTTCCAGCTTGTCGCCCGCGAACGGCTCGACGATCATCCACGTCCCATCCTTCTTGAGTCTGCCATGCACATGGGCCGAAGCGCCGGCGGGATCGCCCATGTCATGCAAGCAATCGAAGAAGGTCACGAAGTCGTAGTCCTTGCCCGGAAACGACTTCGCGCTGGCTACTTCAAATTTGATGCGGTCGCCCACGCCTGCATCGCGCGCGCGTTGCTTGGCGGTCTCGATGGATTTGTCGTGGTAATCGAATCCCGAAAACTCGGACTTGGGATACGACTTCGCCATCAAAATCGTCGACGCACCCAAACCGCAGCCAACGTCGGCGACGCGTGCTCCGCTTTTCAATTTCTCGTCGACGCCTTCGAGCGACGGAATCCACGCCGCGATCAGATTCGCAGCATAGCCCGGCCGAAAAAACCTCTCCGTACCTACAAAAAGCTCGGCGTGGTGCTCGTGCCAACCAAGTCCTTCGCCCGTCTTGAATCGCTCGGTAAGCGCTTCCTCTGCCTTGATCGCCGCGAGCGCTACTTGAAACGCTCCAGGCATGAAGGCTGGGCTGCTGTCGTCCGCCATGGCGAACGCCTGTTCTTCGCTCAGATGAAATTTTCCTGCCGACGGATCGTACGTCACGTAGCCGCCGGCAGCCTGCGCGCTCAGCCATTCGCGAACGTATCGCTCGGCCGTTCCCGTGCGTTTTGCCAATTCCGCCGCGGTTTGCGGACCGCCAGCAGCGAGCCCTTTGTACAAACCGAGCTTGTCGCCGATGCGAATCAGCGCCGCATTAAATGTCGCGCCAAAATCGACTACCGCTCTTCCCAGAAATTCATGAAGCTTATCCATGTCCAAGGCCATCTGTACCTCCGTCAGGCAGAAAGTAGGTGGGCCGCGAAGTTGATGCAAATCTTAGGCCCTTCAAGCCGCGAAAGGCAAGAACCGTCAGCAGCAGCGGTTGGGCCGGGAATAGCGGCGGTTGATCTGCTCGACGTAAAACTCTTCAGCGCTGAGCGTGTGTTGCTCCACACCCTGCCTGCCTTGTGCGCCCAGATAGCGCTCGTACGCGGCATCGCCGCACCATTCCCGCAATCCGCCCCAGAAGCGGCGAAGCGATCGCTTAGCGAATTTAGCCACCCGCTGCATGCGCATCAGTCGTCTCCGTGCGCCGAGCCGGTAAATCCTTCGGCCCACTTCGTCGCGACATACGGCGCTTCGTGCAACACCGCCTCACGACGACCGCTCAGAATCGCATACCACTGCGCAAGCGCCTCCACGAGAAGCACAAGGATCATCAGCGCAAGCACACCCGTAACCGCGGCATCCAGGCGCTGGTTGAAAATCAGGCGGTGCGTCTCGGCAATTTTCTCCGCTGGAATTTGCCCGGCAGCAATTTGCGCGGCGAGCGAATTCGCTTTCGAAAGAAAACCGAGATTCGCGTTTGCATCAAATATTTTCTGATAGCTCGCCGTCATGGTGACCGCAACCAGCCACGCCATCGGCACGAGCGTCACCCAAATCCATCGCAGGCGCTTCATCTTCAGCAGAATCGTCGTGGCCACAACCAGGGCCACCGCTGCCAGCAGTTGATTCGCAATCCCGAAGAGCGGCCACAGCGAATTGATTCCTCCCAACGGATCGACGACACCCTGATGCAGAAAATAGCCCCACATTCCCACGATGATCGCGCTCGAAAGCAAAATCCCTGGCATCCATCCCGTGCGCCCCAGCGGTTTCCACGCTCGTCCGGCAAGCTCCTGCACCATGAAGCGGCCGACGCGCGTCCCGGCATCCAGTACGGTGAGAATAAAAAGCGCTTCAAACATAATCGCGAAGTGATACCAGATGCTCAGCAACCGCTCGCCGCCGATCGTGTTCGAAAAAATCTTCGCCATTCCAACCGCCAGCGAAGGTGCGCCGCCCGCGCGATTGAGCAACGTCTGCTCGCCCACGGAGTGCGCAAGATTGGTCATGGTCTGCGCGTCGAGATGGTATCCCCAACTGCTTATCGTGGCGGCTGCTGCGTCCGGCGTCCCACCCACGATGCTCGCGGGGCTGTTGATCGCGAAATAGACACCGGGCGGCATCGCGCATGCCGCGACCATGGCCATCACGCCGACAAAGGACTCAAGCAGCATCGCGCCATAACCAATCGACCGTGCATGACTCTCGCGCAAAATCATCTTCGGCGTAGTGCCCGAAGAAATCAGCGAATGAAATCCGCTGATCGCGCCGCAAGCAATAGTGATAAAGCAAAATGGAAAAATTTTCCCGGCGAAAACCGGACCGCTTCCGTCAACGAATCGCGTGAGCGGCGGCATCATCATGTGGGGACGGACGAACAAAATTCCCGCCGCAAGCGAAAAAATGGCTCCGGTTTTGATGAATGCGCTCAGATAATCACGCGGCGCGAGCAGCAGCCACACCGGAAGAACTGCGGCCGCAAAGCCGTATGCGATGATTATGAAAGCCAGCGAAACGCCACCGAACGTGAACGCCCGCGCCCATGACGGCGATGCTGCCACCCACTGCCCCGCCACCACCGCGAAGAGCACGAGTGCGACGCCGAACAAAGAAGCTTCCAGAACGCGGCCGGGCCGGATGAATCGCAAGTACACGCCCAGTAGCAGAGCGATAGGAATTGTCATCGCCAGTGTAAACGTCCCCCATGGCGACGATTTCAGCGCGTTCACCACGACGAGAGCAACGACGGCCAGCAAAATCACCATGATCGCCAGCACCGCAATCTGCGCGATGAATCCGCCGCGCGCGCTCACTTCCTCGCGCGCCATCTGGCCAAGCGTTTTCCCGTCGCGCCGGATGGAACAGAACAAAATAATAAAATCCTGCACGCACCCTGCCACCGCCGCCCCGAGGATCAGCCACAGAGTCCCAGGCAAATAACCGAACTGCGCCGCGAGCGTTGGCCCAACCAGCGGGCCCGGGCCTGCGATCGCCGCGAAGTGATGTCCAAAGAGAACCCACTTGTTTGTTGGCACGAAGTCGCGCCCATCGTCGTGAATCTCGGCAGGTGTAGCGCGCGTATCATCCAGCGCCAGCAAACGCGCCGCAATAAACGCAGAGTACAGACGATACGCGACCATGTAGCAACAGACTGCCGCGAAGACGAACCACGTGGCATTCAACGGTTCGCCCCGATGCAAAGCGATGGTGGCCAAGGCGCCGGCTCCCGCGATCGCCACGCAGACCCAAACGATAAACTTGAGGACGCTCTTCATTTTCCGGGAGTGATTCCAGAACTGGCGCGGATGAATTGCGCGGTATCCTGCTTCAATTTCGCCAGCGAAGGCATGTGCGCATACACCATATGCCCCGATTCGTAGTAAGCCCCGGTCAAATGGCCACGCAAAGAAGGATCAAGCGCCAGATGATCGAATGTGTAGTCCGCCGCAAAAAACGGAGTTGCCAGATCGTAGTAACCCCGCGCTACGAAAACGTGCAGAAACGGATTCTGCGTCATCGCGCTGCGCAGCGTCTCGCCCACATCCGCGTAGCGGTTTTCATACGGCTTATAGCTCCAGGGATACACGCGCCCCGTTAGAACTTCGTACGGCAGGTCGCTGTCGAACTTCAAATCGCCGCGCACGTAATCATTCAGCGTCGCGGTGTAGGGCCCGATAATCGCCGCGATGCTCGGATCGTATTCAGGCATTTCGCCGGCGGCATCCTTATCAATACCAGTGAATCGGCCGTCTATGCGGCCCACCGTGCGCCGCTCGCTGCGCAGCAACTCCTTGGTGAAGCGCTCAATTTCCACACGCATGTTGGTGCGCTCGATATAGTCCGAAGAAAGTCCGGTCAAGCGCGCAAGCTTCTGTACCACTTCCGTGTGCTTGGCAGTGGACAACCCATCCCCAGCCATCAGCGCGGTTGCATACTCGCCCTTCGCAAAATTCTCCGACTCCTCAACCGCCTTGTACAAATCCGCCTGCAAATCAGCAGGCAATCGCTTGTGGTACCAGGCAATCGCCGTGTACGTGGGCAAAATCAGTATGTACGGCAGGTCATTGCCGCTATCAAATTCGGTCGTCGCAAAATTCAAAATAGTGGAGACCAGAATGATTCCGTTCAAATACATTCCATAACGCTGCTGCAAATATCCTGAAAGCCCTGCCGCGCGCGTGGTTCCGTAGCTTTCGCCCGCAAGAAATTTCGGAGATCCCCATCGCTTGTTCCGCGTCGCATAAAGGCGTATAAAATCGCCGACAGACTGCACGTCTTCTTGAATCCCGTGAAACTGATTTGGCGATTCGCCCGGCGCGGGACGACTGTAGCCGGTAGACACAGGATCGATAAAAACAAGATCGCTTACGTCCAGCAGCGACGACTCGTTGTCCACCAATTTATAAGGTGGCGGCAGCAACGCGCCGGCGTCGCCCATCTCTACGCGCCGCGGGCCAAACGCGCCGAGATGCAGCCACACGGAAGCCGATCCCGGTCCCCCATTGAATGTGAACATCACCGGCCGCTGCGATAAGTCGCTCACATCATCGCGCGTGTACGCCATGTAGAAGACGCTCGCTTTCGGCTTCCCTTCTTCGTCTTTCATCACCAGCATTCCCGCCGTCGCCGTGTACTTGATCTCTTGCCCGCCGATGCGCGCCGAGTGCTTTGTCTGCACCACTTTATCTTCCGGCACAGGCGGAATTTTCTTCTCCGGCTCTTTCGCCGGCTCGGCAGCTTTCTCGCCCGGCTTTGGCGCCGGAGGCGCGCTAGGCACCGGTTGCTGCGCGAACGAAACCGAACTTCCAAGCAAAATCACTGCGGCGCAGCTCAGTCCCAGATAGCGATAGTTCATCGGCGAGACGCTCCTCAAAGTAGGCGGCCACAAATGGATAAGTAGACGGCGGCATCGTATGCGAGTGCAGTAGCTTCGTCAATCCGGCTACGACTCGCCTCTCATGCGGCCCATTTTGGAATTGTGCTTGTACCGCGCTGGACCCGTTATACAATGCGTGCCCAAGAGTGAAACGTTTGTTTCAAGGAGCATTCATGCGTCCAGCCTGTCCACGGCTCACCGTCTGCCTGAGCATTGTCGCGCTACTGCTGTTAGCCCCGCTCGCAGACGCGCAGCAAAAAGAAGAATTGCCCCATCCGAAAACGCTTCCTGAGCTCCAAAAGGCGATGAAAGAGGTTGTCGACAAAGCTCATCTGCCGGGCGCGGGCGTGGCGCTTGTCTCGAATGGCGAACTGCTCTGGTGCGGCGGACTCGGCAAAGCGGACATTGCGTCCGGCCGCGATATCACTTGCGACACGGAATTTCGCGTCGGCTCGATCAGCAAATCTTTTGTCGCTCTTGCGCTTCTGAAGCTGCAGGAAGAAGGAAAAATAAATCTCGAGGCACGCTTACAGGATGTTGCGCCGGAAGTCCCGGTCAAAAATCGGTGGGAGTCCACGAATCCCGTGCGCATCGTCAACTTGCTCGAGCACACCGCCGGTTTCGACGACATGCAAGCAGCGGAAGTCTATAACTTCAAGGACCCCTACGATTTTTCGCTGCTCGAAACCTTCAAGCGCTTTCAGGAACCGCAAGACGTTCGCTGGCCTCCGAGTACGCGCATGTCCTATGCCAATCCCGGCTTCGGCATCGCGGGCTATCTCATCGAGAAAACCACCGGCAAGCCCTTTGATCAGTACATTCGTGAGACGATTCTTCGACCGCTAGGCATGGCGAATGCGGACTTTCCTTTTACCGATGCGAACAAAGCCCTCCTCGCCGTCGCCTACGATGGCGATCCACCGCGTGCTCTCCCGGGATACCCGTACATCTACTTGCGACCGGCCGGTGATCTGAAGGCTTCGCCCGGCGAACTCGCCAAGCTCGTGCAATTTCTTCTGCGCCGCGGAAGAGCGGGCGATGCGCAAATCCTTAAGCAGGAGTCCATCATCCGCATGGAATCGGTCGAGTCGACTCTTGCCGCAAAGAACGGCCTGCGTCTCGGCTACGGTCTCGCGAATTACACGGAAGTTGTCGGCGGAGTCGTCACCCACGGCCACGATGGGGGAATTGACGGATTCATCTCCACGTATCGCTACATGCCGGAACAAAACTGGGGCTACGTCGTGCTGCTCAACAGCACGCAGTCGTTCCAGGCGCTGCTGAACCTGAACGAGCTGGCCATTAATTTCTTGTCGAAAGATTTTCCGAAGCTGCAGCAACCCGCTGTTTCTGTTTCCGCCGCCGATCTGGAGAGGTTTGCCGGCTACTACGCACCTCTCGCGCCTCGTTCGCAACTCTTGTCCTTCACAGAACAGCTGTCGGGCGGCGTGCGCATCCGCGTCATCAATGGTCAACTCACACGCTCCAGCCTTTTTGGCAAACCCGAGATCATGATCCCCGTCGGCAAGAATTTCTTTCGTGCCGAGAAGGAGCCCGAAGCGACCTCGGTTTTTGTCGCGAGAGACGCGGGCGGGATGGCGCTGTCGGGTCAGGGGTTGGAGGGTTTTTCTTACGGAGAACGCACCAACATTGCCTGGACTTACGCTCGGCTCGCCTTGCTTCTTCTCTGCGTGGTGTTGATGGCCACTTCCCTGCTCTTCGCAATCGTCTGGGTACTGCGCAAACTGTTTGGAGGAATGAAGGGCGTGCAGCATTTAGCGGTGCGCGCGATTCCCCTTCTCGCAACACTATCTTTCGTGGCGCTCGTCTTTTGCTTCACAAAACTGGGCGGCGCGGACACTGGAAAATTCACCGTTTGGACCGCGGGGATTTTTGTCTTTTCTCTACTCTTTCCGCTGCTTTCGCTCTACGGCCTCTTTCTCGCTGTTCGTGTTCCGAAGAGCGAAATACACAACGGCACGCGTGTCCATTCGCTGCTCGTGGCGTTGGCCTGCTGTGTAATTACAGTTTTTGTCGCTTCATGGCACCTTGTAGGACTTCGCCTCTGGGCGCCGTGATCGAGATTTCACTCCGCTGAATTATTCCGTGCAGCCGTAAAACCTGTTTGCAGCATCGAGAATGCGGGCCAGCTGGTCGTGCTGACGTTTCTCGTCCGACGGCAGGATGTCCCATCCGGTGAAAACCGCGACGATGTCATACTCGGGCAAGACGATCAGTTGTTGTCCGCCAAAGCCGCGCGCGAACCATGTTATATCCTCAGGAGAACTGCCAATCAATTGCAGCCACCATTGATAGCCGTATTTCCAGTCGCCTCCGGGAACGGCAACCTGCGGCGCCACGGAATCTTTGATCCACGCCGATGAAACCACTGCCTTCCCTTCCCACATGCCGCCTTTTAAAAAGAGTTGACCGAGCTTGGCGAGATCGTGCGCCGAAAGATACAGCCCGCCCTCAGTGTCCGGCAAGCCGGTTGGCGAATGTTTCCAGAAGTAGCGCATCCCCAGCGGCTTGAAGAGATGTTCCGCGGCGTAGTCATCGATATTTTTTCCAGTCACTTTCTTGAAAATCTGCGCCAGCAGTATTGTCGCGCCACTGTTGTACACGAACACTTTGCCCGGGTCGTTGGCCATCGGCTGGTCGATCACATATTGCGCCCAGTCATGGCTCGCTTCCATCACGTCGGCCGAGTTTTTCGGATCGTCGTAGGGCAAATCTTCGTGCCACTCGAGACCCGCGGTCATGGTCAAGAGGTCGCGTACCGTGATCCGTTTCTTTCGATCGTCGAGGTTCGCAATTTTGTGGCCCCCGAAGAATTGCACGATGGGCGCGTCGAGGCTGGTGGTAAATTCATTTCGTGTTTTCGCGATTCCAAACGTGATGGACGTAACCGTTTTTGAGACGGATTGCATCGTGTGCATATCGGTGCCGTTGTAGAATGGATGAAAATCCGTGCTGAAATAGTTATAAGGGCCGCGCGAGTCGTGATTCAGAGGGCCTTCTTTTTTGGCGCGCTCGCCGTAGATCTGGCCGTAATCGTGAGCGTAAGTCTTGTCGTAGACGGCCGTGCCGCAGCGCAGGATGAGCATGCTATCCACGAGCCCGTATTTTCCGCTGGCGAGATCGGCGTCGAAGGCGGCAAGTTTTTGCGGATCGATGCCGAACTCTTTCGGAGTTGCTTTCGGCCAATCTTTGGAAGTTCCGGCCTGTGGGGCGATCGCGGAGACGGCGAATACGCACAAAGTCAACGCCGCGGTCACGACAACTTTTCTCCCAAGCTTGCTCGCCTTCGACAAATGCACTGTTCTCCGCTTCATCGATTCTCCATTTCGTTATGAATCTCAGTCATCAGCGAGGTGAACTGCAGCAGCGGGTAAAGCTCGCGAAATATTTTTGCAATCAATTGCGGAAACGTGGCGCGCGTGGCGTCGGCTGGTTTTAGTTTTCGCCGTACAATCCAACCCTGCAGTTTCTTCCAGTCTTCAGGTCCAGCGGGCCATCCTTTTTGTTCCTTCCAGTCGCCTTTCACCGCGCCATACCAATAACTTTCGTAGCGCCGGCCCAAGCGCTTCTTCTGTTGTGCAATCCATTTCGGCTGCGCCAGAACGCGCGCGTCGCCAATCACAGCCAGCGCAGAATTCTTGCGCTTCGAGCCCGAATAAATTCGGAATCCAGCCGTCACCGTGTCCGCCGACATTCCCGTGTAAAGCTGGCCTGTTTCGCCCTCGCCGGGAAAAAACGCTGAAAATTTCAGATACATTTGCGCGCGATACGGGGTTTTGTCTTTCGCGAAACGGATGTCGCGGTTGATGCGCGAGAAATTCGCGCCAGTGCGTCCGGTGGTGTCGAGGCGCGAATCGAGTTGCAGGACGGCGGGGCTGACTTCTTCGAGCAGGCGGCGAAAAGGTTTCACCACAAATTCCTGGTAGCGCCCACGGTTCGCGTCCATCCACACTTTGCGGTTGTTGCGTGCCAAATCGCGAAAGAACTGAAATGTCGCGCGCGTAAAAATCGGCTCTGGTTTTCCCATGCGTGGCCCTCGGTGCGGTTTGGTGGGGACAAGAGTACACGATTCCCAATCGGCGTCAATTGAACTATGCTGTGCGGCTTGCCGGGTTTATTGACGGTTACGTATTATTCGAGTTCCATTTGAAGCGAGGATGAGATGAAGCGACGAGAAAAGATTGTGGCGGGAATTTTTTTCACTGCGGTTTGCGCGATCGTCGCGTTTTTGCGGCCCACAGGCGTAGTGCAAGCGGAGGATGCAAAGCCTGTGGCGAAAACGGAGCCGTGGAAAGCGGAAGACGAAATCTTTCAGGAATACGCGGCACAAATGCGCATTTCGCCGGACGGAAAGTGGCTCGTGTGGGTGAAGTCGACTGCTGACAAAGAAAAAGATTCGCGCGTGTCGAATCTTTTTTTATCGAGCCTCAATGAAGACAAAGAGATTGAACTCACCCGCGGCAGCGACCGCTATGGAAGTCCGCGATGGTCGCCGGACGGCGAGCGCATCGCGTTCGTGAGCTCGCGAGCCCGCCCGCAGGCCAAGCCGGATACTGCGCCGATGCAAATCTGGCTGATCAATCCGCACGGCGGCGAGCCCTGGGTGCTGACGGATTTGGCGCGTGCGCCACAACAAATCGACTGGCTGGACAAGGACACGATTATTTACAGCGCGGAAGAAGATCCGGCTCTTTACGAGCAAGAGCTAAAGAAGAAGAAAGACGATTCGGAGATTGTCGACGATGCCGATCACGCGCCGCCGGTGCGTTTGTACAAGATCAGCGTGAAGGACAAGAAAATCACGCGGCTCTCGACCAACACGGATTGGATCGAAAGCTGGAGCGTCTCTAAGGACGGAAAGTATGTAGCTGCTTCGCACGCGAAAAGTTTGCACTACGAATTCGACCAGAAAGTCCCGCCCATCGCGGTGCTCCACAACTTGGGCGATGGCACCGAAAAACAAATTCTCACGGAAGGGCGTGTCCGGCCATATGGATTTGAATGGGCCGCGGACGGATCGGGTTTTTATGCAGTGGCGCCGTACTCGACCGATCCGAAGTTTTTGACCGCCACGATTCTCAAGGACTATTTTTACGATTTGGCGTCGGGTAAGGCGACGGAAATTCCTGCGGATTGGGAAAACGGCTTGGGCTTCGGCCTCGAGCATGCGCCGGGCGGGTTCGTTGCAGACCTTGCTGCGGGAAGCCATTCCGAGCTGGCGCGTTACACCGCAGAGAAATCGGCGTCGGGGTGGATGTGGCGCCGGCAGACCCTTGCAGGCGAACATGTGAAGAATATCCAGGCTTTCGTATTGAGCGAAGACGGAAAAACAATCGTGTATCAATCTTCGACGGCCAGCAAGATGCCGCAGATTTACAGAGCGCAACTTGACGGAACGAAAATAGTATCGCCGGTGCAAATCACGAAGCTGAACGAAGCCCTCGTGAACGGACGGGCGTTTGCGAAGACAGAAGTCATCCGCTGGAAAGGCTCGCTCGACGAAGAAGTCGAAGGCATCCTCTACTACCCGGCGAACTACGAAGCCGGAAAAAAATATCCGGTGATTACCATGATTCATGGAGGTCCTACCGGATGGGATTCGGACGCTTGGGACGACAATTGGGCCTATCCCGTAAATCTGATGACGCAGCGCGGCGCATTCGTGCTGCGCCCCAATTATCACGGCAGCGCCAACTATGGGCTGAAGTGGGTCGAGTCGATTTGTTGCGGCAAGTATTACGACCTGGAGACGCCGGATATCAACATGGGCGTCGACTATTTGATTTCCAAGGGCATGGCCGATCCAGATAAGGTTGCGACGCTGGGCTGGTCCAACGGTTCGATTCTTTCCATCAGCTTGATCACCACGTATCCCGCGCGTTACAAAGCGGCGAGCGTGGGCGCGGGCGACGTGGAATGGATCAGCGATTGGGGCAACGTGGATTTCGGCGATTCGTTCGATTCGTATTATTTTGGCAAGTCGCCGATGGAGGATCCGCAGCTGTACATAAAAAAGTCGCCGTTCTTCAAAATGGACAAAGTGCAAGCGGCTGTTTTGATTTTCCATGGCTCTGCCGATCGCAACGTCCCTCCTGCGCAAAGCTGGTCCTTTTTCCGCGCGCTGGAGTATTACGGCAAGGTTCCCGTGAAATTTGTGGTGTTCCCAGGCGAGCCGCACGGCCCGCAGAAACTGACGCACCAGCTGCGCAAAGTGGAAGACGAAGTAGCGTGGTTCGACAAATATTTCTTCAAGACCACCAAGTTAGAAAACGAAGCGTTTAAGAAGGACTCTCCTCTCAGCGAGTCCCTCATGAAGAGCAAGGCCAAGAACGTACTCGGCGCGTTTGGGGAACGCAAGTCCGAAGGAAATGCGCGAATGCAAGAGAGATTCTTCCCCATACCTGAGACCGTGGACCGCGGCGGTCTCGCCATAGGGCGCTTCGAGGTCACTAACGCGCAATACGCCGAATATCGGAAACAGCCTCGTCCCCTCGGCGGGGATGTGAATCGTCCGGTTGGGGGCGTAAGTTTGGACGACGCCGAGGGATATGCCGCATGGCTAAGCAAATTAACCAAGGAAACATGGCGGCTGCCGTACGAAGACGAAGTGAAAGACCTGTACGAAAACCGCGATGGCGAGAACACGCTCGATTACTGGGCTGGGTATGCGCCGAATCCGGAAGATGCGGCCCGGCTGCATGAGAAGACCAAAGAGTTGAGCGGAACGGCGCCGCTCTTGAAAGAAGTCGGCAGCTTTCACGGCCAGGGTAAAGAAGATGAAGAGCCAATTTACGACCTGGGCGGCAACGTTGCCGAATGGGTTTTGACGCGCGATGGCAAAGGCAAGGTGATTGGCGGCAGCGCGGATTGCCCCGCTGATCCAAAATCCAGTTGCACGCCGGCGCCGGAATACATTGGATTCCGCGTGGTGCGTGGGGCGGCAAAGCCGGCACCGCCGCCAAAATAAACCCATTTTGTTACGTCCACGGTCGTAGTGGCGCACTACAAGCAAGATTCGCGCGGGCCAGATTGGCGCTTGCGGCTTAGTGCTAGCGGCGCTAGCCTGCTGCAATGAGCCAATTTACACCTACGGAAAGAACGACGGTGCGGCGGAAGCCGGATCGCGGGACTTTCGACCGCAAAACCGTTTACGACATTCTTGATCAGGCTTTTGTTTGCCACGTTGGGTTCGTGGTGGATGGAACGCCGTTTGTTGTGCCGACGAATTATGTGCGCGTGGGCGACAAACTTTTTCTGCATGGATCGACGGCGAGCCGGTTGATGAAGACTCTGGGGAGCGGTGCGCCGTTTTGCCTCAGTGTGACGTTGCTGGACGGCATTGTTTTTTCGCCGACGGCGACAGGCCACTCCGTGAACTATCGCTCCGTCGTAGTCATGGGCAAAGCCGAGCCAATCGAAGATCCGGCAGCGAAGATGGTGGCGATGCGCGACTTTGTTGAATACGTGCTCCGCGGTCGCTGGGCCACGGTTCGTCCTCCAAGCGAGCAGGAGCTAAAAGGGACAATGGTTCTGTCTGTGCCGCTGGTCGAAGCGTCCGCAAAAGTACGTACAGGGTTCGCCGTCGACGACAATAAGGAGTACGAAAGCTCGGCATGGACCGGGGTTCTTCCATTCAAGTGGACGCCGGGAGAGCCGGTGCGCGACCCACGCGGCGATGCTGCGACTCCGGTGCCGGCCAATATCCAGAACTATTCGCGGCCGCAATAGGGCGGGCCGGTGGTGGTCATTCGATCAGCGTGCTGTGGACCCGGCCGCCGCTCTTCACTGTCAGGGATGTGCCCAATCTGAATCAGGGCTGAAAGGTGCCCCTCCCCCCTCCCCGTTTTTTCGTAATTGCAGATTCTAAAGGGCTTCATGCTTCCTGTAAGACGTTTAGAATGAACACTTGTGGAGCTTTCTTGGAGGAGCAGGATGGGCTCGCGTTTTCTCCTGTTGACCGTCTAAAGGAGAGCTGTCATTCTCCAACTTCCAAATCGTCGAAAGAAGCTCGCAAGAATTGTGCAGGGGACGGACCAGGCCATGCGGGAATTCGGCAGAACTCTGATGCGGCGACTAGCGGCACTCTTCCGGCGTGGGGGCCTCGAAGCGGATTTAGATGCGGAGGTGCGCGCCCACCTGGAGATGGCCGCGGAAATGAACAAGCGCTCGGGCATGCGCGAGGAAGAAGCATGGCGCGAGGCGCGGCGCAGTTTTGGCGGCGTGGAGCAGACCAAGGAACTTTATCGCGAGCAGAGAGGAGTGCCCATGATTGAAACCACACTTCAAGACTTGCGGTTTGGTTTGCGAATGCTGCGGCGGAGCCCGGGTTTCTCGATTCTGGCGATTCTTTGTCTGACTTTGGGGATTGGAGCGAACGCCGCGGTGTTCAGTTGGGTGGAGGGGATTTTGTTTCGTCCTTACCCAGCGGTCAGTCATCAGGAGCGATTGCTGGCTCTCTCTGGCACGGAGCTCGGGGAAACCGGAGGTACACCAATATCGTGGCCGGATTACCTGGACTTGCAGAGGAGTTCGACGCTGTTTGACACCTTGTTTGTCAGCAAGATCACGGGGACGACGCTGAGCATCGGCGATCGCGCCGAGCGCACGACGGGCAGCATCGTATCGGCGAACTACTTTGACGCCATCGGCGTGCGTCCGATTCTTGGGCGCGGATTTGAGCCGGACGAAGACACGGGACGCAGCGCGCACCCGGTGACGGTGATCAGTTATCAGTTGTGGCAGGGGCGATTCAAAGGCGACCCGGAGATTATCGGGAAAACACAGCGGTTGAATGGCGTGGTGCACACGATCGTGGGTGTGGCGCCCGAGGGATTTTACGGGACGTTTGTCGGGTGGGGCATGCAATTCTGGGTGCCGGCCTCGATGGAGGAAATCTTTGAATCGGGCGGGTACAAACTGGAGGACCGCGGGGCACGGTGGATTGAAGCGTACGTGAGGCTGAAGCCGGGCGTGACCCGAGAGCAGGCGCAGCAGGAGACTTCCGCGGTGGCAAAGCGGCTGGAGGCCGATTATCCGGATACGAACCGGGGGCGCAGTGTGCAACTGTGGCCATTGTGGCAAACGCCGTTCAATAACGCGCGTACGCTGCTGCCAACGCTGGAAATCATGCTCGCTGTTGTGTTTTTTGTATTGCTCATTGCGTGCGCGAACGTAGGCAACCTGCTGCTGGTTAGGTCGTTTGCACGACGACACGAAATGACGGTGCGGTTGGCGATCGGGGCAAGCCGCTGGCGGTTGTTGAAGCAGCTTCTGACCGAAGGCGTGATCCTCTCGGCCTTCGGAGCAGCGGGAGGTTTGCTCGTGGCGTATTGGTGCCGTCATGCACTGGCGTTGCTCTTTCCGGCGCGGGCAGGCGTGTCCATGCACTTGCCCGGGGAAATTGATTGGCGCGTGCTGGCGGTGAGCGCAGGCGCTTGCCTTATAGCGACACTGGTGGTTGGTCTAGTTCCCGCGCTGCAGAGTGGCAGGATCGATCTTGCCGGGGCGCTGAAGTCCGATTCGGCGGGTGTGGTTGGAAGCCGTGGAAGAGCGTGGGTTCGCTCCATGCTGGTGGTGATGCAGGTGTCTCTCAGTTTCGTTTTGCTGGTGGGGGCGGGGCTGTTGCTGCAGAGCCTCCAGAGAATCCGTAATTCCAGCCCGGGTTTTTCGACGCATGGCGTGCTTTCCACTGCCGTGGATTTGGTGTCGGCGGGATATGACGCGCAACGCGCGAAGAATTTCCAGGACGAGCTGATGGATCGCGTGCAGGCGCTGCCCGGCGTCGAGTCGGCCGTTTTCGCGCGAGCCACGCCGCTGGGCTACGGAAGTTATTCTGAGAGCCCAATTGCCGTGGACGGCTATCAACCTCCGCAGGAAGAGCAACCTACCGTTGAGTACAACGAAGTGGGGCCGGACTATTTCGTGACGATAGGGATACCGCTGGTGTCGGGACGGGAGTTCACGCGCGCGGACGATGAGAAGGCAGCTCTGGTTGCCGTAGTGAATGAGACGATGGCCGGGAGGTATTGGCGCGGTAAAAATCCGATTGGCGAGCGGGTTCAAGTGAAAGGTCGGTGGATGCGAGTGGTCGGCGTGGCGAAAGATTCCAAGTACCAGAGCGTTCGGGAAACACCGAAGCCATTTTTCTATGTGCCGTGGCGGCAGAATTTCACTGTCGGGGGTGGGTTGTATGTGCGAACTCCGCTGAGCCCTGAGACGATGGCGACGGCGCTGGCCCGGGAGGTACATGCGCTGGACGGCAACCTGGCTCCGTACGAGATGATCACGATGCAGGAGCAGGTGGATCGGTCAACGTCGGCGCAGATGGTCGCGGTAACGCTGGTTGGAGTTTTAGGCGGGTTGGCGCTGCTGCTTGCCGCTATCGGATTGTACGGCGTGATGTCCTATGCGGTATCGCAGAGCGCAAGGGAGTTAGGGCTGCGCATGGCGCTGGGCGCGGACGAGTCGAATGTGTGGCGTCTGGTGATGTCGCGGGGATTGGGGCTGGTGGCGGGCGGAGTGTTGCTTGGCGCAGTGGTGGCGTTGACATTGACGCGGCTGCTTGGGAACTTGCTGTACAAGGTGAGTCCGCGCGATCCGCTCGCGTTTGGAGCGGCGTTCGCGGTGATGACGCTTGCGGCGCTGGCGGCGTGTTTCTTGCCGGCGTTGCGGGCAACGCGAACTGATCCGGCGCGGGCGCTGCGAGAATAATTCTGACCATCTGCGTCTCGGCGCACCTGACTTGACGAGAATTTCCGAAAATCTTAGACGCACGGCTATGATTGGTCCTTCGATGAGCACCGTCGAGCGCCTACATTTGCCCGTTATATCCCTCTCCCTATTCCTATTTATAGGCGGCTGCGGTAATAGGGAAACGCAGCAGCAGGATCATCCACGGCTTTCGACGAGGGTGACAATGACCGACGTCACCTTTCGGAGTGCGGCTCTGGAGCGGGAGATGCCGTACCGCATCGTCATGCCAGCCTCAATCAGCCCAGGGCAAAAGCTGCCGGTAGTTTATTTGCTGCATGGAGGCGGAGGGGGTTATCGCGACTGGACGAATTACTCGGATGTCGCGAAGTACGCAGAGTCGGGGCTGATTCTGGTGATGCCGGAAGGTGGCTCGTCGTACTACACGAATTCGGCGGAGCATTCGTGAGCCGCTACGAAAACTACGTTGTGAACGATCTGATTTCGGAGGTGGAGAGCAAGTATCCGGCAGCGACGGGACGGCAGAACCGCGCCATTGTGGGAGTTTCTATGGGTGGTTATGGCGCGGTGAAAAATGCGATGAAGCATCCAGAACTTTTTGTTTTTGCGGGCGGACTTAGCGCCGCCGTAGACGTTCCAACGCGACCTTTTTCCATAAAGAGAGTAAGCCAATGGAGATTTCACAGCTCGATTTTTGGACCGAGCGGGAGCCAAACGCGGCGTGAGAACGATCCGTATGTGTTGGCGCGCTCGGTCGATCCGGTGCGAACGCCGTACTTATTTCTAGGCTGCGGTGAACAGGAAGGGCTGCTCCCGGCGAGTCGCAAATTGGCCGCGATACTTGAGGAGCGCGGATTCGCGTATGAATTTCATACTGCTTCGGGGGACCACAATTGGCTGCAATGGAATGCGGAAATGCCAAATGTGTTTAGACGTCTGCAAGAGCGGATCGGGCCTGGGAGGTAAGCGGCTACTTTTTTGTGGAGGAGCCGGCGAAGGCCGTGGCTACGCCCAACGAGATGAGCATGCCGCCGGAGACGTAGCGCTGGGTGCGCAGCCAGCGCGGGTTGGCGCGGAGGCGGTGGGCGACCGTGCCCGAGAAGATCGCCCAGAGCGAGTCGCTGAACGTTCCCATACAGGCGAAGAGAATGCCGAGAGAGAGGATTTGTGTGGCGACGTGTCCGCGGGATGGATCGATGAATTGAGGCAGGAAGGCGAAGAAGAAGAGGGCAGTTTTGGGGTTGAGGACGTTGACGACGATGCCTTGGGCGAAGACGCGGGTGAGGGTGGTTCGTGGCGCGTCGGAAGAAGTGTTGAAGGATTCGTCGCGGCGAAGTTTTTGGATGCCCAGATAGATGAGATAGGCAGCGCCTAGGTATTTGACGACGCTGAAGGCTGTGGCGGAAGAGACGAGGAGAGCGGAAAGGCCTACGGCGGCTGCGACGGTGTGGATGAGAGTGCCGACGCCGATGCCGAGCGCGGAGACCAGGCCGGCGTTGCGGCTGTGGCCAATGCTGCGGCCGACGATGTAGAAGATGGCGGGGCCAGGAATGGCAAGCAGTAGAGCGGCGGCACTGATGAAGATTAGGAGTGAGGCGTGGCTGGGAAACATGGTCGTTGGATGTTGCGGCTAGGCGGCGGTTAGGAGGATGGGTTCGCGCTTGGTGATGACGATGGTGTGCTCGTAGTGGGCGGAGAGGCTGCCGTCGGCGGTGCGGACGGTCCAGCCGTCGCGGTCGAGGGAAACGCGGCTTGTGGTAGCGGCGATGATGGGCTCGATGGTAATGACGAGGCCTTCGGTGAGCAGATGGCGGGCATCGGGGTCGGCATAGTTGGGTACGCTAGGGGCTTCGTGAATGGAGCGGCCGACGCCGTGGCCGCCTAGTTCGCGGACGACGTAGAAGCCGCGGCGGCGGACTTCGCGCTCGACGGCGCGGCCGATGTCTTTGGTGCGGTTGCCGGGGCGGGCGGCGGTGAGAGCTTGGCGGAAGGCGCGTTCGGCGCAGTGCGCTAACTCGCGAGATTTTTCTTGCGCTGGCGAGACTTGGATGCTGACGGCGGAGTCGGTGTGGTAGCCGTCTTTGACAGCTGTGAGGTCGAGCTTGACGAGATCGCCGGGTTGGATGGTGCGCGGACCGGGGATGCCGTGGACGACTTCGTCGTTGACGCTGATGCAGACGTCGCCGGGGAAATTGTAGATGAGCGGCGGGGAGGATTGGGCGCCGTTTTCGGCGAGGATGCGGGTGGCGATGGTGGAGAGCTCGGCGGTGGTGATGCCGGGACGGACGGCGGCGGTCATGGCGCGAAGGGCTTTGGCGACGATTTGGCCGCAGGCGCGGAGTTTTTCGAGTTGCTCGGCGGTGGTGATGGACATGGGACCTCGATTGCGGGATCAGAAGCGAAAAGCAAAGGCGCACAGCCAGAAGTGGCTGTGCTACTCAGTGGCAGCCGCAACCACCGCCGCAGCAACCGCCGCCACCGGAGGAGCTGCCGGAAGGAGCGGAGGAGCCGCCCGAGCCGGCCGTGGCGAAGACGGAAAGCTGGATCGTGGCTTTTTTGCTGGCGCACTTGGGGCAGGCGATTTCTTGTTGCTTATTGATGACGATTTTTTCGAACTGCGCTTGGCAGTCGTCGCAGACGTATTCGTAGATGGGCATGGAGTTTCTTCCTTTTAGGTACAGGGCATTATAACAGCAGACCGAAGGGCCGCATCAAGGCAACTCGCCAATGCTGATGCCATAAAAAAGGAGCAACCCAGCAGAGGCAAGAAACAAATATCTTCGGCTTCTACCTTCCGCAAAGCAAGACACCAGAAACAGGGCCAGAGACGACCATCGGCCAATCTGGGCACTGAGGTAAATGTAGGAATAGTCGCTTCGCAATTCCCGCACTACGGCGTATGACCACAAGGGAATCGCAAGAGTGAGGCCAAGAAGTGCGGCGGTAGAGGCTGCGTGGCGCCACTTCTGACCCGGCATCGCGGCCCTCAGACGCAACCACTCTCGCCAAGACAACACTGTGCAGGGCAGAGGCAACAGATACCCGGCAAACACAACGATCGCGAGAAGGAGAACCATTAGATTAAGAAAAGTAGAGGCCGCCGTTGGGGTTGATGGTTTGGTCGGTGATGTAGGAGCTTTGGGCGAGCATGACGGCGATGCGGCCGACTTCGACGGGGGCGCCGATTTTGCCGACGGGTATGCGGGCGGCTATGTCTTTGGGGAGGGCGGCGACCATGTCGGTTTCGATCAGGGCGGGGGCGATGGCGTTGGCGGTGATGCCTTCTTTGGCGAATTGGGAGGCGTAGGAGCGGGTTAGGCCGAGTATGCCGGCTTTGGTGGCGGCGTAATGCGGGCCGATGACGCCGCCGTACTGGGCGGCGACGGAGGAGAGATTGATGATGCGGCCCCAGCGGGCGGCGCGCATTCCGGGGAGGACGCGTTGCGTGACCAGAAAGACGGAGGTTAGGTTTACGCGTAGGAATTCATTCCAGATTTCTTCGGTGACTTGATCGGGAGGAATCATTTTGCCAATACCGGCGTTGTTCACGAGAATGCCGATTGAGCCGAGCTCACTTTCTACCGTTTTCACTAAGCGTTCAACGTCCGCCGTTAGGGAGACATCGGCTTGGACGGCGATACACTTGCGGCCAGCGGCGCGGATGGTTTTGCAGACGGATTCGGCGGCTTCGGCTTGGGCTCGATAGTTTACAGCGACATCGGCGCCAGCTTCGGCTAGGGCGATTGCGACCGCTTTGCCGATTCCGCGGCTTGCACCGGTGACCAAGGCCACGCGGCCGGAGAGTGTGCTCATTGGGAGAATCCTATTCTTAAGAGGGTCCAGCTCATTTATGACAAAACCGGATGAAATTATTGCGGAACTCAGGGCGAGAGGAACATTAAAAAATAAAAACCGAACAAACCGGCAGAACTCATGAGAAGCATGGCGCGAACTCGGCCTTTTGCGCAAAGCAAGACAGGAACCGAGATCACTACAAGAAATAATCCCACATACGTAGAGATGAACGTCGGCCCGGGAGGGCCTGGACCGGGCTCAAGTGATGGCATCCAGTAGATCCAAGCGAAAGCACCGAAAGCAATGCTCGCCGAGACAAGAAGCAAGCCCACTGTAGCTGCTATGCGACGCCAACGCGTAACTGCTGCCGACTGTCGCGCTTGAGTCCAAATCCCCCACGCGAGCGCACAACCCAATAGTGCCAAGGCATTGGGAGTCCACATGACGGCCCATTGGAGGAATTTCATCGGTCGGCCAGATTCTACACCGCGATGCAGCAGTTAAGGTATCCAGAAACCAACGGCTCTTCCTTTTTGAGGAAGAGCCGTTGGGAATCTGCGGAGTTGGCAGGATGCCGTTAGATGGAATTAGTCGCCGGCGACGGCTTCGGCGGCTTTTTCGGCGGTGGCGTTAGCGCCGTTGCCCTTGGAGTGGCCGTTGCCATTACCATTCGAATGGCCATTGCCGCTGGCCGGGGCGATTGTTACCGGCTTGCCTGCATTGGCGAAATTCGCAGGCGTGGCTTTGGCGATGTCCGAGACCGTGCCGATTTGAACGACGGTCGGCTGGGGCTTTTTGAGAACGAGCTCTTCGTAGATGGCGCGAACCTTGGCTTGTTCCTCGAAGGCCTTCTTGCGGCGCGCGCGATCTTCTTCCGCGGCGGTTTGCGGGATGTCGTGCTCGAGGTGGCGAACGCGGGCGGCGTCATCGGCGTCGATCTTCAGGGAGTGTTCAAAGCTCTGGAGATTGACGCTCTTGCCCTTGGCGTAGATTTCGTGTTTGCCGTGGTTCTTGTACCACTCGGCAACGGTCGCGTTCTTGTGCATGTTCTCGATGATTTGGCGCCAGCCTACGCCCGTGTTGTAAGCGCAGAAGGAGATTTCGCCCTGCTGCGTGGCGTAGGGAATGATGCACATTTCGGTGCGGCGGAAGTCGTAGTTGAAAAGATCCTGGAACCACATGCCGGCGATGAAAAGGAAGTTCCAAGGGTCGGTCTGGCGGCGCTTCATGGCGTCATCGTAGGTGCGGTCAGGAGACGTGCGGCCATATTTCACGGTGGATTTCTTCGTGAGCGCCCAAGTCTTGTCAAACTTCTTGAAGAGAGCGCTGAGCGTCAAGCCCTTGGGGCCGCGGAACGGGTGATAGTTCTTGAGGAGAGCCATGGCCATCATGAAGTTGGAGAATTTCTTACCGCGAGCCGCGTCGGTGATGGCGGTGACGTCCTTGGTGAGTTGGACGGCATCGAGAAAGCGCGGAACGGGAGCCCATTCCTTGGTGTCTTTGTTGATCATCATCGCTGTGCCGACGCCGCAGTTCGGGTGGCAGCCGCAGCTTAGGGAACCCCACTGGGATTCGTTGCCCTTGACCATGTCCGCGAACCCGGCGAAGGTGCTGATGAACGAGATGGGGAACCAGTCGCGCGTGGGTTCAACCTTGCCAACCTGGGCGCTGACGTCCTTCGCAAGATGCGAAAGTGTATAGCGCTGGCGGAGCCGGCGTTCCGGAGTGATGTCTTCGTCGCGGCCGGTGAACGAAACCGGCTGGAAGCTGACGAAAGCGATTTTCTTGGGATTTTCCATGGCGAATTTCACAACGGAGCCGACCTGGTCGTTGTTCACATTGTTGACGATGGTGACGACGAGAACGATTTCGATGCCAGCTTCGTGCATGTTCTCGATGGCGCGGAGCTTCACGTCAAAGAGGTTGCCGATCTGGCGATGGCTGTTGGCGTCGTTGCCGATGCCGTCGAATTGCAGGTAGGCGTAACGCATACCAGCTTCGAAGGCTTTCTTCGAGAATTCCTTGCTCTTGGCGAATTCGATGCCGTTGGTGGCGGCCTGCACGCTGTTGTAGCCGATTTTGCGGGCGTAAGCGACGGCGTCGAGGAAGAGCGGGCTCATGGTCGGTTCGCCGCCAGAGAACTGCACCGACATTTGGCGGCGCGGCTTGATCTTGAGCGCGTTGTCTAAGATTTCTTTAACTTCATCCCAGCCGAGTTCGTGGACATAGCCGACCTGGTTGGCGTCCATGAAACAGGGATCGCACATCATGTTGCAGCGGTTGGTAAGGTCAACGGTGAGAACGGAACCGCGGCCGTAGCGAACGGTCGAAGAGCCGTGCTTGTGAAGGTCTTCGTCGTTGTGCGCGGGAATATCGCGTCCGGGGAACTGCTTCTCGATCCAGTCGAGGAACTTAGCATCGATGGCCATCATGTCTTCGTAGTGGCCGTGGATGGGGCAATCCTTGACCATCCAAATCTGGTTGTCGCGCTCGATGATCTGCGCCTTGATTTCGCCGACTTTCTCGTGCATCAGATCGCGCCAGTCTTTTTTGCCGGCGATGATCGCTTCACGCGCCTCTTTGACGCATGCAGGGCACAAGGAATCGGTTTGCCGCGGGAAGCCAAGCGTGGGCTTGGTCTTTTCCCATGACTTGAGCAGCGGCTTATCCGACCACTGCGGCGTGACGGAAGGATTCGGATTGCGCTTGTTGAAATACTGAATGCTGTTAAACGTAAAAGCTGCGGTTTTGCAAAGCGCCCAGTCAAAAGTTCTCAGAATCTGCGTCCCCACACGATTCGGCATAAAGCTCTACCCTCGCTTTCAAAAAATGAAGCCCGACTGCTCACGGAATTGGATGAAAACCGAGCCCTAAACAGCCCCCCGGGCTCGGAATACCGTACCATTTTCACAGGTACGTCCAATAAGTCTTTGTACGCCTATAGTTTGAAGGTAAAGGGGGGAGGATGCCAGAAGGATACGTCGAACGGTCGAAAATGGAGGTTGAACGGTAATTAGGGGCAGTGAACGGCAGTCTCGAGGGGCCGGGGTGGGGGTTACTTCTAGAGCGAATGGGCTAGAACTTTGCATCTTTTGGGAAATGTCGTGTTTCGATTCGGAAAGGTGGTCCCTGTTTAGTTGTGCTACTCGTTCAGCGTGGGGCGAATGACGGCAGTCACAAAATGGGCAAAGTGCGAGGCACCTTCATCGAGTTGCAACCAGCGGACGACGCAGTGATCGGCGAGATATTTTGTAACGCGAGATTCGGGTATGCCGAGATGTTCGGCGAGTTGTGGCTTGAGGGAATCGGCACCGCGGCGACTTGCGCCGCCACGCAAAAGATTTCCTACAGCGATGCGCAGCGTCTGACAGGCTTCTACATAGTAATAGCTGGTGAGATCGGAGTCGGTCAGGACAAAGACGCCGGGACCGACGGGTGCGTGATCCGCTTCGCTGAGTTTTACAGGTGGGCAGGTCAACAAGCGGCGAAGCTGCATCTCGAGAAGAGACAATCTGGAGGACAGGCCAGGATCCCCAGAACGCCCGCGAACGGCTGGGCCACCTGGTTCGCCGATCGGTTCGACCGGCAGTGCAGGCATGGCGCGGCTCTCCACAGCCCGCGAAGGCCTAGGCTCAACTTGTTCGTCGAATACTCGCGAAGGCAGGCCCTTCGCGGGAGTTGATGGTTCCGCGGCATGGGATGCAGCGGAACCCACGGGACTCTTGGAGGCTTCGCCTTTGCGGCGGTTGCGGCCACCTCGACGGCCGCGGCGGCGGCGTTTTTTCTCTGGAGAGTCGGAGGATTCTCCGACAGGTTTCGCGGAGGCCTCCTCGACATCGGTTTCGGATTCAGAAGAAGCGGCCGAAGTTTCGGACGCGGCGGAATTCTCTTCTGGCGAGAGAGCCGGCTCGGGAACGGCAACGGGAGGCGGCGTCAACATAAAATCGCCCGACGAATGCGCCGGATCGACGGCGGCAACTTCCGCACCGAGCCTGACAGCCGCTTCTTGCGCCTTGGTTTTCCAATCCGCTCTACGAAAACGGTCCGCCGCGGCGAGGTACCATTTGGCGGCTTCGGGATTTTGGCCGGCGGTTTCGAAATAGCGGGCCAGTTCAAACGCAACCATGGCATCGCGGGTCTTTTCATACAAATTAGAAAGTTGCCCGACGGGATCTTTGCCAGTGCGGGCCCGACGAATCCGGGCGGTGATCTGTTTCCAGTCAGCCATGTGTTGGCATGCATTGTAGCAGCGGAAGCTTGCTACAGCCAGAGGAGGCAAGCGGCTAGAGGCAAAAGATTTTTGCTCTACGGGATGATTCTTTATTGACGGCAGGAAAGGCTGTGAGTATTCTTCGAGTAGCCCTCTTGGAGGCTTCAATGGCGCGCTCGCGCGAAATTGTTGCTGCATGCTTAGTATCTTGTTTATTGATGACTCCTGTCTGGGGCGCTTCTGCTGGCGCTCTAGGGACGGTTGTGTCGTCGGACCACGCGACTATCGGCGGTGCGGGGGCTGCCGTTGGCACGACCATTTTTGACGGCGATAAATTGAGCACAGCCGACCTCGGCAGTGTACAGTTGCGGACCGGAGCGGCACGGTTTCTACTTTCCGCGTCTTCCGTGGCAACGGTCAACGAAGCGGGCGGCATGCCTGGAGCTACACTGCTGAGAGGATCGGCCACATTCTCGACGGCCAATGAAAGGGCATTTACGCTTAATGCGTTAACCGCGGTGATCAAGCCGAAGTCCGACGAACCCACGATCGGACAAGTGACGGTTCTGGGCGAGAAACAATTATTGGTGAAGTGCACGCGGGGCGCTCTAACGATCACGGTTGGCGATGATTCGCGAGTCATTCCGGAAGGCAGCTCATATCGCGTTGTTCTGAGCCCGTCCGCGGAAGAGGCTCAAGACCAGCCTCCGCCGCAAGGAGCGGGCTCCAAGGGATCCGGCCGGCCGCCGCTCATGGCGGCGAAAAGCAAGTTTGTTTGGTATGCGACCGCGGCCGTGGCCATAGCGACCTTCTTCGCCGTTCAAGAGGCCCTGGAAAGTCCAGACCGCCCCTAAGTCATTTTCCCCCGCAGTTTAAATCGTCGCGATAACTTCCATCTCAACTAAGGCGTCCTTTGGCAGGCGTGCGACCTCCACGGTCGAGCGAGCCGGTGGAGTAGCGGCAAAATAACGTGCATAAATTTCGTTCATCGCGCCAAAGTCGCCCATATTCTTCAGGAAGACCGTCGTTTTGATGACGTGGCCGAGCTGGCTTCCGGCCGATTCAACAATGCCTTTCACATTCTCCAGCGTGCGCTCCGTTTGCTGCTGGATGTCTCCGGCAACAAACTCATTGGTCTTCGGATCGATGGCCACTTGTCCGGATACGAAGAGAAGCCCATTCACTTTGATGGCCTGAGAATAAGGCCCGATGGGTTTTGGACCGCGATCCGTCAGAACAATTTCTCTCATGGCATGGTCTCCTTGGAAGTGATAGCGATAGAAGCGGAAGCATCCTCGTAACGCGTGCGAAACTCATCGGGAACCCCGGGGCGTTTCATCCAAAGACGGACAAACTCCGCGACATTCTGATGGGTTTCCTCTTCGAACGCGGCGATTAGATCGTCGAGATTGAAGCCGCGTCCCTGGCGAGCCGAGAGCATGTGGTTGATGGCGCGACGGAAGGCATCCGGGCCATAGCGCTCCTGAAGAGCGTAGAAGAAGAGAAAGCTCTTTGCGCGCTGTACGCTTTCTTCTTCCGGTTCATGTGCCACGGCGCTCTTGGGAATCATACGCAAGGCGCGGCGGATTGTCTCGGTGCGAGAAGAGGGCCCGTCGATAGCTTCTTGTCCTAACGCGGAAGCGAAAGCAGGAAGCGCCGAAAGAGGAGGTTGCTGCTCGTAGAAGCCGGGGTTCTGTCCGTAGCCCAGCCAACTGGCGGCAAGCCCAGGTGCGGCGGCGGCAAGCTTCGGGGCGCCGCCACTAAAATCGATTAGCAATGTGTCGAGCGAGGCGAGTTCGGAAGAAATGGCGCGAGGCTCCGCACTCAACAAGTTTGCATAGGAAGATTGCGCGGCGGCAAAACATCCGGCGACCACTGGACATTCCACAATCCAAAAAGGCTGCGACTTTTTGCTGCGGGCGCCAAAGGTGGCGTCGTAGGTCTGGATGGCGCGGGCAAGCGCATCCGCGGATTGGTGCAAGCGCGCAGAATCTTCTTGAGAGCGCGTCCAGAGAAAGACTTTGCTGCCGCCGCCGGCATCCAGCGCCGTTTCTTTGTAGAGTCCGGCGACGACGAACGGATAGCGATCCACGGGATGTTGAACAGATTGCACAGTGATTTCACGGCCGCTGCGTGACGTTTTTTTGGAGCTTCCGCTGGTATGCACGAGAAATCCATCGGGCACGCGCACCACCAACTTCCACTCCTTTGGAGGAACTCCCCCGGTTGCGAACAACCCCTGCGAAGGGAGCAGCTCGGGCGCCCAACCTTCCGAAGGCAGGAAAAATGCATCGGAGGCAAAACTAAAACCGGCTTGTCCCGCGGCGGAGTTCTGAAATTCCACGGAGAGATGAAGAGTGTGACGCTGGGAGACGATCCATCGCTGCGGAAGCGCGAAGGAGGAGTCGCGGGAATTTGCCGGTGAGCTTTGCTCGGCGAGAGTGGCGCCATCCCAGATGGCTTGAGCTGCCGCGAAGTGGAAGCTGCGACGCCCGGGCAAACGTAATTCAAGGGAGGAAAGAGGCTGATTGCCGGTGTTGCGAAGCTGGTAGTCAGAGTCGACGCGAATTCTGGGATCAGGTCCTGGCAAGAACTGGACGCGGATTTCCTGCTTTTCGATCGAGTATCCCGGCCCCAGCGCCACGGCGCAGGAAGAAACCCAAGAACAAATAACGGCGAGAAGCAAACATGGAAACGAACGGAGATGCGAGTGCGTAGCCAAAGCGGTTCGATTGTAGCGAGGGAAATCGGAAGAAGCAAAAGCGATGATGGGAGTTCGGATGTCGTGAAATCAAAGAACGTCAGCGCGGTTTGCGTCCGCGGACGCGAACAAAGGACGTGTCTTTGTGATTGCGGGCGCTCTCGCGGGCTTTAATTTCTTTTTCGGCCTGTTCGTCGGTCATTCCCGCATGGATGCGGTCGAGGATCTGACGTTCCGTCAAGCCAGTATTCTTCAGGCGCGAAATTTCGGCGCTGGCCATGACCGGCTTGCCATCCAAATGGCGCTGAAGGACGAGCTGGACAGTTGTATCCGAGAGACCGATAAGTTTGAGAGTGACGGCGTCGATGCTGATGGCGTCGAGCAGGTCTGCGCGGGCGATATCGAGGATCTGAGACTCGGTGAATCTGGCGCCGGCCAAATCGGATGCGGATTCGGCGCTGATGAAGAGATGCTTGTGAACGTGCGCGGTGCTGACCAACTCCACACAAGTGTCATCGCTGAGCCCGGCGTGCTTTAGCTTGACGACTTGAGCGACTTCCTGGTCCGACACATTGAGCCCTTTGAGCTGTTCAATATCGCTGGAGAACATCCCAGCGTGGTCCAACGGACGATAGTCCGTGAGGGGATGCTGGTGGCAGCCTGCCGCTGCCAGGACGCACACACCGAGAAGCAATCGTTGGTACCGCATATTTCTATTGTAGGGGGCGGGAAGCAGGAAACGAGGTGGTGTGCTTGGGTGATACCCGGCTGGAAGGACAGGTCCCCAAAAGGTGGAAAATCAGATCTGGTAAACGCGTTCGACGCCGAAGACGCCGGACACTTTTCGAATGTTGGCGAGAATAGTTTCGAGCTGGCGGCGGTCGACAATTTCCAGGCTGGCTTCGATGCGGGCATTTTGGCGATCGGGGCGGCTCTCGAGACTTCGAATGTTTGAGCCCGCTCCGCTAATGACCGTGGTGATTTCCGCCAGAAGTCCGGCGCGATCCTTCGCTCGGATGGACAGCTGAACCGGGAAGGTAGCGGCGCTTTCGCCTCCCCACTCCACGGCAATGCGGCGCTCGGTCTGATACATGAGGTTCTGAACATTCGGGCAGGCGCGGGTGTGTACCGCGACGCCGCGGCCGCGCGTGATGTAGCCGACGATGTCGTCGCCAGGAATCGGATTGCAGCATTTCGCGCGATAGACGAGGAGGTCGTCGTGTCCCTTGACGATTAACGGAGCTTCGCCGAAACCGAGCATGCGCTTGACGGTTTTGACGAGTGTCGGCTTGGAATCTTCCGCTTCCGACTCCGCGCCCTTTTCCGGTTCGCCAAGCACACGCGCTAGAACTTGCCGGGCAGAGTATTTGCCAAAACCGACCGCGGCGTAGAGGTCTTCGAGTTTTGAGAGGCCATAGTCGGCGATGAGTTTATTCCAATCCGCTTCGGGGATTTTCTTCAAGCCGCGGCCGAAGTGGCGAGACTCCTTGTCCAGCAGCTTCTTTCCCATATCCGTGGCTTCTTCGCGCTCATGCAGATTGATCCACTGGCGGATTTTGCTGCGCGCGTGCGAAGACTTGACGAAGCTAAGCCAATCCCGGCTCGGAGTGTGACCTTTGTTGGTGAGAATTTCCACCACATCGCCGCTAACAATTTCGTGGCGCAGCGAAACCATTTGGCCGTTCACTTTTGCGCCTACGCATTGATGGCCGACTTCGGTGTGCACGGAATAGGCAAAATCTACAGGCGTCGCTCCGCGGGGCAGTTCTAGAACGCGTCCTTTGGGAGTGAACGCGTAAACCTCGACGGGTGCCAAATCCACTTTCAAAGTAGAAAGAAATTCGCCGGGTTCCTGCAGCTCTTGCGACCATTCGATGAGTTGTCGCATCCAGGCGATGCGCTGGTCGTCATCTCCGGAAGCAGGTTTGCCGCCCTTGTATTTCCAGTGGGCGGCGACGCCTTCTTCTGCGATGCGATGCATTTCCTGCGTGCGTATCTGCACCTCGAATGGCTGGCCGCCATGCAGCACAGTGGTATGCAGGGACTGGTACAAGTTCGGGCGGGGCATGGCGATGTAATCTTTGAAGCGGCCGGGGACAGGCCGCCAAATATGATGCATCACGCCGAGGGCGGCGTAACAGCTTCGCTCTGAGTCCGTGATCACCCGAACGGCGAGCAAGTCATACACCTGCTCAAGGCTGCTCTGCTGCCGCAGGATTTTGCCGTGCAGCGAATAGAGGCCTTTGACGCGCGCTTCGAGTTCCGCGGGAATGCTGCTTTCGACCAGCTTCGTGCGAATCGTGCCCTGCACTTCCTCCAAAAACCTTTGGTAAACGGGACTCTTTTCCGTGACTTCTTTTTGGAGAGCGAGAAAAGCTTCCGGCTCGAGAAAACGGAAGGATAGGTCCTCGAGTTCGCCGCGGATGACACTCATGCCGAGGCGGTGAGCAATCGGCGCGTAGATGTCCAGCGTTTCGCGAGAAATGCGCTGCTGTTTCTCATGCGCGAGGTATTCGAGCGTGCGCATGTTGTGCAGGCGGTCGGCCAACTTGACCATGACAACGCGAACGTCGTTGACCATTGCCAGCAGCATTTTGCGAACGTTCTCTGCCTGCCGCGTTTCAGGAGCGGTCATGTTGATGCGGCTGATCTTGGTGACGCCCTCGACGAGGCGGGCGACGTCCGGTCCGAAGCGTTCCTCGATGCGCGCGACGGGATATTCGGTGTCCTCGATGGCGTCGTGGAGCAGGGCGGCGGTGAGCGTGGTGGCGTCCATGCGCATATCCGCAAGGATGTGTGCCACCTCGAGGAGATGGGAAAGATAGGGATCGCCGGAACTGCGGAACTGGTCGCGGTGACGCTCCGAAGCAATTTCGTAAGCACGGCGGACTACCCAAGGATCTTCGGAGGGACGGTTTTTGCGGAGTTTTTCGAGGAGTTCTTCGAAGCGCGCTTCGAGCTGGCGGACAGCGCGGTCGCGCTGGAAGCTCAAAGGAACATTACTGGGAGACGGCATATTCAAGTATACGCCTGAAACGCGCAGCGCGCGAGCCGCGGGTCGTACGGCGTACGGACTCGTACGGACAGGCACTGCGGACGCGGACAACGCCAGTGAAAAGAAAAGGACGCCCTCACAGGGCGTCCT
>Ga0209448_10000015_pt1 | contig 65618 bp, 46 predicted proteins | sample BogFormECP14_OM2_FD_188245 | JGI IMG/M metagenome (GOLD analysis project Ga0209448, IMG submission 188245) | Bog forest soil microbial communities from Calvert Island, British Columbia, Canada - ECP14_OM2 (SPAdes) (version 2) | ecosystem: Environmental > Aquatic > Freshwater > Wetlands > Bog ... | reverse complement strand
TTGCGGTCGCTTAGACAAACGTGTGGCAGGTTCTCAGTCAGAGGCCCAGCCGCCTGGCGCGTGGATGGCGGTACGGGAAAAAAGATTACCACGAGCATTGTGGGGTGTAAAGGGCTACGCAACGGATGGTGTTCGATTGTGAGCGACCACAATGAAGGTGCTTGCAAAGACGCACCAGCATCATAGAGAAGCTTCCCGGCCAGGGCTATCCAAGTTGTAACCAAAAGCGCGGATTGTGATGCTCGGAGACAAGCAATCGCCGTAAGATGCCAACAAGCAGAAAGAGAACGGCAAGGCGCAACTTGGGGGCCCCGCCACGTGAAGAAGCTGCGATTCCTTGTTTCACTGATCACCAAAGACAACGACTACCAACTCCAGCAAGCGGCTTCGGCGGAGGCGGCTGCGCGCGAACTCGGAATTGACCTCGAGATTGTGTACGCCGACGGCGATACGATTACGCAGAGCACGCAAGTGCTCAAGGCCATACAAGCGCAGCCTACTTTGCGGCCCGACGGGATTTTCGTCGAACCCGCGGGCGGGACCGGACTGCCGCAAGTAGCCAAGGCAGCGATCGAGGCGGGAATTGCCTGGGGACTCGTCAATCACGACGCGGGGTATGTCGCGGAATTGCGGCGAACCACCAAGATTCCCATATTTATCGTGACGAGCGATCACACGGAGATCGGGAGGATTCAGGCTCGGCAGTTAGCCGCGCTGGTTCCGGAGGGTGGGGCTGTTTTGTACATCACTGGTCCCACTGAAAGCGCCACCGTTAAGGACCGCAAGGCGGGGTTCGAAGCGGTGTGTCCGAAAAATCTGCGCGTCACGGTGCTGCGAGGAAAATGGACGGAAGAGAGCGGGCAGCGTAGCTTGGGGACTTGGCTGAAATTGGGAGGCTCAAGCAAACTAAGCATTGTTGCCGTCGCGGCGCAAAATGATGCGATGGCCATGGGTGCGAGAAAAGCCCTTCAGGCAATAAGCAATCCACAAGAACGGGAAAAATGGCTGAGCTTGCCGTTTACAGGCGTCGACGGTTTGCCGATGACTGGCCAAGCTTGGGTGCGTTCCGGGTCGTTGGCAGCAACAGTGATTACGCCTCCGATGGTCGGACAGGCCGTACAGCTTATGGCTAATGCGCTGCGCACCGGCGCGAGCGTGCCGGACCGCACTGTGACCCTGCTGGAATCCTTTCCGCAAATCGGGAAGCTTTCGAAACTTCAAACTGTTTGCGGGCAGAAATAAACGTTCTGGCACGGAAACATCCGCAATTCTTCGCAATCGGGTGAGATGGAATTTCGGGTTGCGGCTACTTCAAGTGCGCGTCGTACCAGGCGAGAATGCGTTTGAGACGATCGAGAAGATGCTTTTCCTCGCGGAAGCCGTGCGGTTCTCTTGGATACATGACGAGTTCGGTCTCCACCCCATAATGTTTTAGACCGCGATAGAGTTCCTGACTTTGATCGGGTGGATCGGTCGTGTCTGTCTCGCCTTGAAGAATGAGTGTGGGCGTCTTCGCATTCTTGAGCTGCGTGAAGGGCGAGCTGTTCAAGAATTTTACGAGGCTATCTGATTCGTAGGGCACGCCATAGAACCATTCATCGTAGGCAGGATGCTCTTCGCTTCCGTATTCGGAGATCAAATTGGAGAGGCCCGCGCCGGAGACCGCCGCTTTGAAGTCGTTCGTTTGTGTGATGGCCCATTCGGCCATATAGCCGCCATAAGACCATCCGCCAATGCCAAGTCTCGCGGGATCGGCGATGCCACGGTCTATGAGATCCTTAACGCCCCACATCACATCTTTGAAGTCGGCGCCGCCCCAATCGCCGCGATTCATCTCGATGAATTTTTGGCCGTAGCCGACTGAGCCGCGAATATTGGGGTAGAAAACCGCGTAGCCACGCGCCGCGAGGAGCTGGCCCCACACTTCGATGGAATCTTGCCAGTTGCCTGTGGGGCCGCCATGAATTAATGCGATGAGCGGCAGCTTGGATTTTCCATCGGCGCCAGCTGGTTTTAGCAGGGCCGCTTCAATCTCGAGACCGTCGAAGGATTTGTATTTGTAGAATTCCGGGGTGCTGAGCGTGAACTGTTTCCAGGAGTCGTTGAAATGAGAAATTTGTTGTGGAGAGTTTTTCTGATCCCACAGCCAGAGTTCGGGAGGCGTCGTGGCGGACTGTCCCGCGAAGACAACGTCGCCCTCGTCGGAAACGGCGAAAGCGTTGACATTGCCAGACGGCGGATTAGCGGGATTTGTGCTCATGCCTTCAGGAGAAAAACCAACGAGTTTGTTTCGGAAGCCGTCCGCGTAGAGCGCGAGCATGGAGCCGTCCTTCATCCACCGATGCTCGGAGATGGCGCGATCGAGGCTCGCGCCGGTGAGGTTACGTGCGGCGCGCTTGTCGATGTCCATGAGCATGAGGTCGTGCGGCGAGGGACCATCCACGCGAGAGCCAACGTAACTGACCGTCGCGCCGTCGGGCGATACCTGCAACTCGTGAAACGGGCCGTGCGGCGCGAAAATAAGTCGCCGCGAGCCGTCCGGAATGGAGATGGAAAAAATGCGATGAGTCTCCTGATCAGATTCCGGATGATCGGTGGCGCTGACGATGAGGTGGTCGCCGGTCTTTAGCCAGGCAAGCTCACTTATTTCCCATTTGGCGTCCGTTAGTGCTTTGGCCTCGCTTGTGGCCAATGTGAGCAGCCACAGCCGGGGTTGTTTATCGTCTTTATCCATTGCGCGCGCGTCATCTTTGTCTTTTTCCTTCTTTTCTTCGGCGTCACTTTTGGCATTCGGAGCAAGAAAGGCAATTTGTTTGCCGTCGGGAGACCACGCAAAACTACGCACGCTGCGCTTGCCCTTGGTCACGGCAGCGGCTTCGCCGCCATCCGCGAGCATTACGTAAATTTGCTGCTGGTCGTCGCGATTCGAAAGAAACGCGATTTGCTTCCCATCTGGAGACCAGCGGGGCGAAGTTTCATCTTTTGCGGAAAATGTGAATTGCCGGACGGCGCCGGACTTCTTCTCATAGATCCAGATATGGCGCGCACGCCGTTCGCCCTTGGGCGGCTCCGTGACGACGAAGGCAACCCGCGATCCGTCCGGAGAGAATTGCAAATCGGAAATGGAACGCAGATTGAGAGATGCTTCCGGCGTGAGCAACTTGGCCGCATCCGCGGCAGTCTTTTCCTGCGCAACAGCGACTCCCGAGAGCGCCAAAATGGCGACGAGGCCACGGCACAGCATGAAGCGGTTCATTGTTGCACCTCTTGAATGAGAACCTAGGACTCTATCGACGGATGCGAAGAGCGTCAATTAGGACTAGCTGGGTCGCACATGGCATGCGCAGTCCATTATATTGCGAGTCCTTCTTCATTGCGGGTGTCTGGAAGGCTCGGATACAATCTGACGTTTATCGTTTGGGGCAAAAGCTGTCTGAGCTGCGATGCACGAAATACGCTTCTACAACACGTTGGGCGGGAAGATTGAAGCGTTCGCCCCACAAAAGGGCAACGAAGTTCGCATGTACACCTGCGGGCCGACGGTGTATGACTACGCGCACATCGGGAATTACCGCACGTTCGTGTTTCAGGACATTCTTCGGCGTTTTCTGAAGCTACGCGGGTTCCAGATGAATCACGTCATGAACTTGACCGACGTGGACGACCGCATCATCGCCAACTCGGCCGCCGCCGGCGTAAGCATTCGCGACTACACAGAGAAGTACGCACAGGCTTTCTTCGACGATTGCAAGACGCTCAGCATCGAGGCGCCAGAGCACTGGATCCGGGCCACGGACCATATCGACGACATGGTCAAGCTGATCGAGCGGCTCCAGGGGAAGACTTTTACCTATCCAAGCGAAGGCTCGATCTATTACCGCATCGCGAAGTTCCCGCAGTACGGCAGGCTTTCGAATATTGACGTGGCTGGGATTCAGGCGGGTGCGCGTGTAGATGTGGACCGCTACGAAAAAGAGAGCGCGCGCGACTTTGCGTTGTGGAAAGCGCCGAAGCCCGGTGAGCATTTCTGGGAAACGCCCATCGGCAAGGGCCGCCCCGGCTGGCATATCGAATGCTCCGCGATGGCCATGAAGTATCTGGGCGAGACGCTGGACATTCACACTGGCGGCATCGATCTCGCGTTTCCGCACCACGAAAACGAAATCGCGCAGAGCGAAGGCGCGACCGGTAAGCCGTTTGTGCGCTACTGGATGCACGCGGAGCATCTGCTGGTCGAAGGCGAGAAGATGTCCAAGTCGCTCGGCAATTTCTTTACGCTGCGCGATTTATTTGCCAAGGGATACAAGCCGTCGGCGCTGCGCTTTGCATTGGCCAGCGTGCCGTACCGCAAGCAACTCAATTTCACGTTTGATGGTTTGCAGCAGGCGGCAAGCTCAGTTGAGCGCCTGCGCAACTTTGCTGCGCGGCTGGCTCAAGGCAAATTTCCCGCCGGAAAACAAAAGGGCATGGCAGCCCGGATCGCAGAAGCCGCGGATGAATTTGACGCAGGCCTCTCCGACGACCTGAACACCGCTCGTGCGCTTGCCGCCGCATTTGATTTATTGCGCGAAACGAACATCGCGATGGATAAAGGCGACTTTCGCCAGGGAGACGTAGCCGCTGTCCAGGAGTTTCTCGCTAACTTCGACCGCGTCTTCGCCATTATGGACGACAATGATGCGGAAAAGCTGCGGGCACTGGGTTTTGGCCCTGCCGAAAGCGGTCCTAATGACGCCGAAATCGAAAAACTCATCGCCGACCGCCAGGCGGCACGCCAACGTCGCGACTTCGCCGCCTCCGATCGCATCCGCAAAGAACTCGCGGATCGTGGTATACTTATTGAAGATTCGAAGGACGGTAGCGTCCGTTGGAAACGCAAATGAAACACCCTAATCACTATCGGTTCCCCGGCAATCTCTCCCCAGCCGAGCTGCGTCCCAACCTTTTCGGCGTAGACTAAGCAATCTCTCTCCTGGCAGGGCGCGCACTCGGTATTGGTGTACGCACACAAACCTGCTATGCGGTAGTCCATCCACATTCACAGCTGACCATTTTTCCCAGGAGGAAGAGATGATTGCCACAATGGAAACGAAACTACCGAGGCTAATTACCGCGCTGCCTGGTCCCAACGCCAAGCGTGTTGTGGAAAGCGACGCCAAATTCATGTCGCCCTCTTATACGCGGGACTATCCGCTTGTTGCCAAGCGCGGGCATGGCGCGATTGTCGAGGATGTGGACGGCAACGCATTTTTGGATTTCGCAGCGGGCATCGCTGTCTGCTCGACGGGGCACTGCCATCCCAAAGTTGTAGCCGCCATTCAGCAGCAGGCCGCCGAGCTCATTCACATGTCCGGCACTGATTTTTACTACGAGAGCATGCCGCGTCTTGCCGAGCGGTTGGTGAACACTTTGTCCGGTGCTGCTCCGAAAAAGGCCTTTTTCACTAACTCCGGCGCGGAAGCCGTTGAAGGCGCCATCAAGCTGGCCCGTTATGCCACCAAGCGGGACAAAATGATCGCGTTTTACGGATGCTTTCACGGGCGCACCATGGGCGCGCTTTCTCTGACCGCCTCGAAAACCACGCAGCGCAAGGGTTTCGGCGCTTTGCTCTCCGGCGTCGAGCACATTCCTTTTCCGTATGCCTATCGCTGCGCCCACGGTCACACTGCGGAAACTTGCGGCGCGGAAATTCTTGAGCAGCTCGAGCAGCAGATTTTCAAGCGGCTCTTTGACCCGGAGGAAGTCGCGGGCATCATCATTGAGCCGATTCAGGGCGAAGGCGGATACGTCGTTGCGCCGAACTTCTTCCTGCAAGAGCTGCAGCGCATTTGCCGCAAGCACGGCATCATGCTCATCGCAGACGAAGTGCAATCCGGTATGGGGCGCACCGGGAAGTGGTGGGCGCATCAATTCGCGGGCATCGAGCCGGACATCATCTGCAGCGCCAAAGGCATCGCCAGCGGCATGCCGCTTGGTGCGATCTTCGCGCCAGCCAGCATCATGAACTGGAAGCCGGGGGCCCACGGAACTACGTTTGGCGGAAATCCGGTCTGCATCGCGGCGGCTCTAGCTACGGCAGATTTGATCGAGAGTGAGTATCTGGAGAATGCTCGCCTCATGGGCGAGTACCTTTTCACACGTCTGGCCGATTGGACGAAGAAGTTCAAAATCGTCGGCGATGTTCGCGGGCGTGGTTTGATGATCGGGATTGAAATAGTCAGAGACCAGCGCACGAAAGAGAAAGCCGCGGATCTGCGCAATGCCATTGTCGACCTCGCATTCCACAAGGGGCTATGCATCCTGGGCGCGGGCGAGAACACCTTGCGGTTGTCGCCACCGCTCTTGATCGACGAAGAACAGGCGAACTTCGCCGTGCGCACTCTCGAAGAGTGCATTCGCGAAGCGGAGAAAAAAGCCTAGAGCACGCTCGCGCGTCTCGCGGAGCTCAAACAAACTAGTCGCTTCTGACTCCTTACCGGAGCCAAGCGTCACGCCGGGCAAGCAACACCTGCTGGGTCGGACTGCGCAGCACTTCCTTGTGGGAACGCCGCGTCCCTGAGTGCCCCTGCCGGTTCGACGTTGTTGCGATCGACAATTCCCCCGGCAAGCCGCCGATCGTGCGCCTGCACAAAGACGCGTTCAGCCCCCAAATGTAGAATTCCACAGGTAAATCCCGGGACGCCTTTTCAACACCGCCAGACGCGGTACAATCAGAGCGCAGGGGCGCTCTCTCCGCGTCCGAATCTCTTATCCCTTTCGAGGAGGATTGCTTTGCCGGAGTTGCGAAAAGACCCGATTACTGGCCGCTGGGTGATTATTTCCACCGAGCGCGGGAAACGTCCAAACGATTTTCTACGCGAGAGCGTCGCTCCTCTGCCCAACGGCAAGAATTGCCCGTTCTGCCCCGGCAATGAAGCCAAGACGCCGCCGGAGATTCTCGTCTACGGCAGGAGCAATGGTGGCGCAAACACCGCGGGTTGGAGCGTTCGCGTTGTGCCCAACAAATTCCCGGCGCTCGGCATCGAAGGCGACCTCGACCGCGAAGGCGAAGGCCTCTTTGACAAAATGAACGGCGTCGGAGCGCATGAAGTTATCGTCGAAACGCCCGATCACGCAGCGACTCTGGCCTCATTGCCGGAGCGCGCCCTCGAAGACGTCCTCTGGGCCTACCGCGACCGCATGCTCGATCTCAAGAACGACAAAAGGTTTCGCTACGTGCTGATCTTCAAGAATCACGGCGAAGCCGCGGGCGCTTCCGTTGAGCACACGCACTCACAATTGATCGCTCTGCCCATTGTGCCTCGGCGCGTGCGCGAAGAGGTGGATAGTGGCTGGCATTATTACGATGAAAAAGAACGCTGCATCTTTTGCGACATCATTCGCCAGGAACGTGACACCGGCGAGCGCATCATTGGCGAAAACGATCATTTCATCACGCTGGCGCCGTATGCTTCGCGCTTTCCGTTCGAGATGTGGCTGCTCCCCAAGGTGCACGGGTCGTCCTACGAAAACAACCAAAGCACCATGTACGCGAGCCTCGCGCGCATGTTGAAGGACACCTTGATGCGGCTCGACGCTGTCCTTGACCGCCCGCCTTACAACTTCATGATCCACACCTCGCCCATCGGCGAAGAGATCAACGACCATTACCACTGGCACATCGAAATCATTCCCAAGTTGACCAAAGTCGCCGGCTTTGAATGGGGCACCGGCTTTTATATTAATCCGACGCCCCCTGAAGAATCCGCCCGCTTCCTGCGCGAAGCTAAAATCACTTTGCCGGTGGTCCTTACAAAAAAATAGCGCGCTGTCCGCGCGCAGCGGCGGTCCAGATTCCAGCCCACGGCGAGAGTTTTGCTATACTTAGGAGTTTGGCGCGGTACCCAAGTGGCCTAAGGGGAAGGTCTGCAAAACCTTTATCCGTGGGTTCGAATCCCACCCGCGCCTCCAAATTCAGTAGGTCCAACCCGGACAGAAATGCGACGCGCATCCACGCGTGATAAGCTTTCCATTCGCCCCAGCCAACATAATCCAATATAATTTCGCTTGCCGGAGGGCACAATCTATTCGGCCAGTGATGAGGCAGGAGGTTGAGACTACTTTGAAATCGAACGCCCGCATGCTCACAGTTTCACTCGCAAAGTGCGCGTTGCTATCTCTTTTTCTGATTGCTTCCTCGGGGGCGCAGGATTCGACCTTCCATGATGCACCGCCATCCGCCAAGCAACAGAAGAATCCCTTCGAGGGCCAGCATCCCGCCTCCGCGAAGGCAGACTACCTTCAGCGATGCGCTTCCTGTCATGGATCAAACGGAGAAGGCACCGGCAACATTCCCGCACTGGCCACGGGTAAAGCGCAAGGCGCCAGCGATGGCGAGATTTTCTGGTACATCACCAAGGGCGATCTGAACAATGGGATGCCGCCCTGGGCAAGTCTTCCAGAAGAGCTGAGATGGCAGATCATCAACTATCTTCGGGTGCTTGGCAGCCAAAAACCAGGTTCGCCGCGCGTGCAGCTTTCCGCCGACGAAGCCGTCGCGACTGCCTCTAACGCGCCTCCTCCCAAACCGCCATTCACCGACTACCGTTACGAGAAACCCGGCACGATTCGTAAGATCACTTTAAAAGATCTGCCCGAGCCGCTGGCTACAGCGTCTTCCGGCAATGGTCCTCAACTCGTTCCACGCCCGAAGGATGCCTGGCCGCAAGTGCTGCCTGGCTTTAAAGTCGAGCTCTATGCGTCCGGGCTTGATCAACCGCGACTAATTCGCACTGCGCCCAATGGCGATTTTTTCGTCGCCGAAAGCCACACGGGCAACATTTTGGTCTTCCGCGGAGTGACCGCCGACGGCAAGGCCGCGCAGTCAGAGACTTTTGCAACCGGGCTCAACCGTCCGTTCGGCATCAATTTTTATCCGCCTGGGCCGGACCCGCAATGGATCTACATTGGGAACACGGATTCGGTCGTCCGCCTTCCCTATCGCAACGGCGATTTGAAGGCTCGCGGCCCCGCGGAACACCTTGCCGATCTCCCATCGGGTGGCGGTCATTGGACGCGCGACATTCAGTTCTCGCTCGATGGGAAGAAAATGTTCGTTTCGGTAGGGTCGGCCTCGAACATCGATGACCCTGACACGACGCCCGCGGAAAAGAATCGCGCTGATGTTCTCGAGTTCAATCCGGACGGCTCGGCGATGCAAATCTACGCCTACGGCATCCGCAATTGCGTGGGGCTCGCCGTCAATTCGAAGACTGGCGAGTTGTGGTGTTCGGTGAATGAACGCGACGCTCTAGGTGACAATCTGGTTCCCGACTATATCACCCACGTGCAGGACGGCGGTTTTTACGGTTGGCCCTGGTGGTATATGGGCAGCCATCAAGACCCGCGCCACGAAGGCAAACATCCCGAGCTGAAAGACAAAGTCATTACGCCGGATGTCATCCTTCATCCGCACAACGCGTCGCTGGAACTGACGTTTTATAACGGCAAACAATTCCCAGAGGAATACCAGGGCGATATTTTCGCTGCTGAACATGGCTCGTGGAATCGCTCGGTTCGCGTGGGCTATGAAGTCATTCGCGTGCCCTTGCATCAAACCGGCCACGCTACCGGCGAATATGAAGATTTCATGACAGGATTCGTCGTGGATAATGGCCACGTTTGGGGACGGCCCGTGGGCGTCACCGTCGCCCAAGATGGCTCGCTGCTCGTAACCGATGACGGCTCGAAGTCCATCTGGCGAGTCAGCTACACAGGAAAGTAACCATTGAGCGATCGAGCGCGGCGAATCCCTTGTAAGGGAAGGCTTGTCCCGCCGTCTGAACCACGGCTTGCCTGGACGCACGAATGTCAGTGCCGCATCGTGCAGATCAGTATCCCAACTTCTTATCCACAACATTGAGCAACGGCTCGCCTTTCCGGAACCGCTCATACTGCTCGATGAAAAACTTCATGGCATTGTCCAGCCAATCGGGGGTATGGTCCGCGCAGTGCGGCGAAAGCAATACGTTCTCCAGCTTGTAAAATGGATGGCCCGCTGGCAACGGCTCACGATCGAACACGTCTAGTGCCGCACCTCTAATTCGGCCACTAGAAAGCGTGCGAATCATCGCCTCCTCGTTGATCACCGGCCCGCGCCCGACATTGATCACCACCGACGTTGTCTTCATCGCCGCGAATTCCGCCTCGGCTATCATTCCGCGCGTCTCAGGAGTCAGCGGTGCCGCGGCAACTACATAGTCGCATCGCGAAATCATTTCGAGCCGCCGGTCTGGCGTAAAAGTTTCGGCAACCAGCGGATCTGCACGCTGCGAAGCTGCAGCATGCCGCCTCACGGCGAGCACGGTCATTCCTATTGCACGCACCCTTTCAGCGATCGCCCGCCCAATGTCCCCATATCCGATAATCCCAACGGTCTGCCCCGATGCCCACGAAACGTCAAACGCTTCCCACACGCCGGCCATCTGATTCCGAATCATGCGCCGGAAATCTTTCGCGAAATACAAAATCGCCCCAAGCGTAAACTCGCCGAGCGATGCGCTAAACACGCCTGCGCCATTGGTGAGCGGCACGGCACTTTCTTTCAATTCCGCGAACAGCGTTCTCTCTAAACCCACGGAGCGCGAATGCACCCAAAGCAAATTCTGGCCCATCGCAAACACGCTCTTAAACAAATCCAACGAGCCAGACCAGTTGAATAACACGCTCGCGTAAGCAGCCGCCTCTTCACATGCCTCCACCGAATTTCCTGCGATAATGTTCACGTCCGCGAGCAGCTTGCTTAGCATCGCAAGCTGCGCCTCAGCTGGCTCAGCCGTACTTACAAGCACTAAAATCGTGTCGTTTCTCATGGGCGTCGCACGAACAGCGCAAGAGATTACACCACATCCGCGCAACCCGTATCTAGCAAACGCAGTTTAGAAAAATCAAATTCTGTCTTTAAAGCGGCGGCGAGTCAGTATCCGAGTACGCGACCAGCGAGATGCTAGTCCACCGTTGCTGCGACAGATTGGTGACGGCGAATCGATTGAGCGACGGTTGGCGCGTGCTAAGGTCGCGCCAGCGGTCGGGACGGCCGAGCTAAAACTCCATGGAAACCGAAATATCCCCCGATTTCAAGGAATTGTCGGCTTTGCGAAAAACAAATTTAATCTGGGCTTGCTTGAGGTTCCCCGGATTGATCATTGCCGTGGCAATCGGAAACTTGATCAATTGCGTGCCAGCAATGTCGACAAGCGTGACGTCGTACATGGTCGTTGCGCCCAACGCCTCAGATACATTGGCCCGGCCATTCGACAAGGTTTGTGTGACGACTACCGTGTCAGGGCCTGAAGCGTTCTGCTTGCTAAAGGTCACGGTTCCTTGAATATTCGTCCCATCGTCCCAGTGCGCACTCATCGAGAGACTTGTTGTGGAGGTTTGTGGCCGCGCGGGAAGGGCAAAGACGGTGGTCATGCAAAGCAGCAGTATACAAAGATGGTTTTTCAAGTAGGCCCCCTAAAACAAATTTGATTTATCACCGATTCGGTGTGTCCTTGCGACTTCCGGGGAGAGGGGGACCCGTTGTTGACCGTTCCGATTGGAGATGGAGGCTAACAAGGAAAATAGCATGCGGTTACTTGGACTGTAGGACAGAATTAGTACAGCGTACTTTCTTCACCTATTGCCTGTCCTCCACCGAAACAGACATGATTGGCAAGAGAAATTTTTTCATCGACTCCGCCCCCCATTATTGGAATAGGTTCATTGAAAGCCATGCAGAATATTCGTTGAAAGACGCTCTCAGCATAGATACTTGGCGAGCGCCCGATAAACGCGCCACTAGCAAGCTGAGCCACCACGTTCAAAGCTTAGAGGTTGACACTACAATTTTCCGCCTCCTACAATGCACCGCTTCGCAGAATGGATTGGCTGTTGACCGCACGATTTGAAAGTTCTACGTTTGTCTGATTCAAGTCCCAAGACTTTGGAAGGAACTCTGTGCCGCCAAAAGATTCTAGATCATTGAGGAGTCATCGTTGGTACGGTCCGGACGATCTACGTTCGTTCGGACATCGTTCGCGCGCCGCTTCTATGGGTTGCACGCAGGCGGATTACGCGGGCAAGCCCGTTATCGCGATCATCAACACCTGGGGTGACATCAATCCGTGCCACAGCCATCTCCGAGCGCGCGCGGAAGACGTCAAGAAAGGGGTGTGGCAGGCCGGTGGTTTCCCTGTCGAAATGCCTGCGTTCACTCTCGGCGAAACGTTTCAGAAACCAACCACGATGATGTATCGCAACCTGCTGGCGATGGAAACCGAAGAATTATTGCGCTCCTACCCCGCCGACGGCTGCGTGCTGATGGGCGGCTGCGACAAAACGACTCCCGCACTCTTGATGGGCGCCATCAGCATGAATCTGCCCGCGATCTACGTTCCCGCGGGACCGATGTTACGCGGCAATTGGCGCGGCGAAATCCTGGGCAGCGGCTCCGACGTCTCGAAGTATTGGGCAGAACGCCGCGCGGGCAACATCGATCTGCAAGCCTGGACCGAAATCGAAAACGGCATCGCGCGCTCGGCAGGAACTTGCATGACCATGGGCACAGCTTCCACCATGACTAGCCTGACCGAAGTCCTCGGCCTCACTCTTCCTGGCGCGACCTCCATTCCTGCCGTCGATGCCAACCACCCAAAGATGGCCAACCGCTCTGGCCGTCGCATCGTGGAAATGGTTTGGGAAGACTTGAAGCCGCGCGATATTTTGCGTGACGCGTCCTTCAACAACGCGATTGCGGCTGTTTTTGCCCTTGGCGGCTCGACGAACGCAGTCATTCACTTGATTGCAATGGCAGGAAGAGCGGGAATAAAAATCACGCTCGACCGCTTCGACCAATTTTCGAAAAAAACGCCCATGCTCGCGAACATTCGTCCCAGCGGCAAGTACCTCATGGAAGATTTCTATTACGCTGGTGGATTGCCAGCTCTTCTGCGAGCGCTAGCACCCCACTTGGATCTAACCTGCCTTACCATCAGGGGAAAAACTCTCGGCGAAAATATTACGAGCGCCGAGATTTACAATACTGATGTCATCCGCACTTTGGACAATCCCATTCTTGCCTCCGGCGGCCTGGCGATTCTCTACGGCAATCTCGCTCCCAACGGCGCGGTCATCAAGGCCTCCGCGGCCGAGCCGCACCTCCTCAAACACATCGGCCGCGCCGTCGTCTTCGACAATTTCGACGAAATGAACGCACGCCTTGACGATCCCGCCCTCGATGTCGATGCGGACAGCGTGCTCGTACTGCGCAACGCAGGACCGAAAGGCGCTCCAGGAATGCCCGAATGGGGAAATCTGCAGCTTCCACAGAAACTTCTCAAAGCAGGCATTCGCGACATGGTCCGCATCTCCGACGCGCGCATGAGCGGCACAAGTTACGGCGCCTGCGTCCTGCACGTCTCTCCCGAATCCTTCGTCGGTGGGCCGCTCGCGTTGCTGAAAGAGGGCGACATCATCGACCTCGACGTCCCCGCCCGCCAACTGAACATGCGCGTTAACGAAGAGGAACTAACCCGCCGCCGCGCAGCCTGGCGCCCGAAAGAAGGAATTTATCCCCGCGGCTACGGCAAGCTCTTCATGCAGCACATCACGCAAGCTCACGAAGGCTGCGACTTCGATTTTCTGGAAGGTACTGCGCCCATCCCTGAGCCAGAGATTCATTAAGCATCTGAAACATGAACTTCGGTGGGATCAAATAGAACAAATTTCACACTAACTGGCGGATATCTCGCTCGGCTACGGTAACGAGCGACGCCCGGCTCCGACGGCAAGCATCAGAATGCCGGAGAGGCATAGGCTCCCGACCAAGTACAAGAGCCCGGCAGTGAAGGAATGCGTTCTGCTAACCAAGTAACCCATCATCAGCGGACCTACAAACCCTCCTAAATTTCCGAGCGAATTAATCAATCCGATGGAAGCCGCGGCCGCTGATTCGCTCAAGAAAGCAGTTGGCACCGCCCAAAAACACGGGTGGAATGCGAAGTAAGAAGCTCCCACCAAGGTGAACAGCGTAACCGCGACAATGAGATTCGAACCGAAGATTACCGCTTGCAATAAAATCACCCCGCAAAGAAAAATGGGAAACGCTGCATGCCATCTTCGCTCGGACGTTTTATCCGAGTGCCAGCCATTCAACTGCTGCATCACAAATCCGGCAAGGTAAGGCAACGCAGCGAATAGCGTCACTCGGATGTCGCTCTGCCCAGATAGCCGTTTCAAAATGCTCGGCAGCCAAAACGAGATTCCGTAACCTCCTGTCGTCGCGCAGAAGTAAGACATCGTCAGCAGAATCACGTCGCGCTGCGAAAAAGCTTGCCAAATCGTATAGGAACGAACATTCTGCTTCGCCAGTTTTTCTTTCTCCAGTTCGCTATTGATCCAATCACGCTCGTCCGACCGTAGCCAAGTCGCCGCTCGCGGCCAGTCCGTAAGATAAAAAATCGTGATGACGCCGAACACCACGGCTGGAATTCCTTCCAGGATGAACAACCAGCGCCAGCCTCGCAGGCCGAGCCAAGTAATTCCCAGCAGAAATCCCGCGAGAGGTGAACCAATCACATAGGAAAGCGGATTGGCCGCGTAAAAGACTGCGATCGCTTTGGCGCGGTCCTGATAACGGAACCAGTGCGATACATAAACAATAACGGCAGGGAAGAATCCCGCTTCCGCCGCTCCCACAAGAAAGCGCACCAAATAAAATTCCCGCGCCGTGTGGATAAATGCCATAAGCGCGGTTATGATTCCCCAAGAAATCATAATGCGAGCGATCCAGCGGCGCGCGCTCCAACGTTCGGCTATCAAAGCGCCGGGGATTTCCAGCACGAGGTAACCAATGAAAAACATTCCGGCTCCGAGGCCAACGACTTTGTCGTTGAAGCCCAGGTCGTCGGGCATTTGCAGCGCCGCGGCGCCAACGTTCATACGGTCGAGGAAAGCGATGATATAAAGCAGGAAGAGAAAGGGAAGGAGACGCCACGCAATTCGTTTCCGTGCGCGCTCGGCGACTGGCGGGTCCGCTGGTGGGAGGTCCATCTTCCCTCGATTGACAAGAACTCAGAGATCGGCGGAGGTATCCTGCACTACTTTTAGTTTTTTTGCGGCACAAAATTTGCGCCGCGCGGCACCCACAGAAAACGGACCAGGTTTTCTCTCATAGTCAGTCTGTTACGGGAGTTGAGATGCGCCAGTACTCGATTGCAGCCATCCCTGGGGATGGCATCGGCCCTGAAGTGATCACCGCCGGTCTCGATGTCTTGCAGACGCTCGCACAAGAGGTCGGCAGTTTTCAGATAAACGTAGAAAAATTCCCGTGGGGTTCGGACTACTACAAAAAACACGGCGTGATGATGCCCTCGAACGGCCTCGAACTTCTGCGGCCGTTCAGCGCGATTTATTTTGGCGCTGTGGGTGCGCCTGATGTCCCCGACCACATCACGCTCTGGGGATTGCGCCTGGCGATCTGCCAGGGTTTTGATCAGTACGTCAATCTCCGGCCCACGCGGATCCTGCAAGGGCTGTCATCGCCCCTGCGCGACTGCAAGCCGAGCGATCTAGACTGGGCCATCGTCCGCGAAAACACCGAAGGCGAATACTCCGGCCAGGGCGGACGCGTTCACCGCGGTTTTCCCGAAGAAGTCGCCACGGAAACTTCCATCTTCACGCGCCGCGGCGTGACGCGCATCATGCGCTTCGCGTTCAAACTCGCACAAGAGCGCCGCCGCAAGCTGCTCACGGTTGTCACCAAGTCCAACGCGCAGCGCCACGGCATGGTTCTGTGGGACGAGATCGCCGCCGAAGTGGCAAAAGATTTTCCGGATGTCACCTGGGACAAAATGCTCGTCGATGCCATGACCACGCGCATGGTCGCCAAGCCCGCCAGCCTGGACACTATCGTGGCCACAAATCTGCACGCAGACATCCTCTCCGACCTCGCCGCCGCACTCGCCGGTAGCCTGGGAATCGCGCCGACCGCAAACCTCGATCCAGAACGGCGTTTCCCTTCCATGTTCGAGCCGATCCACGGCGCCGCGTTCGATATCACGGGTAAGGGAATCGCCAATCCCATCGGCGCTTTGTGGACCGCAGCGCTGATGCTCGAACATCTCGGCGAAAAAGATGCGGCTCTGCGCTTGATGCACGCCGTGGAACGCGTCACAGCTTCCGGTCTGCATACTCCAGACCTCGGCGGCAAAGCTACGACACGAGAAGTCACCTCGGCCGTCTGCGACGCCGTCCACACTTCTAGCGTTTGATCAGGCACCGCTGCCTGGTTAAATCTCCACCGCAAAAGACTCTATTTCGACGGTTCCACGATTTGCACGTGATGATGTTCGAGCAAATCTCCTGTTGCGTGATCCACCTGCGTGACGGCCAGTTGGAAATTCACTTGAGACTGAATCAGGTTCAGCTCCGCTTGGGCTAGTTGCGTTTGCGCGTCGAGGACGAAGAAGATTTGTTCCGTGCCCAATTCGTACTTTCGTTCGTCGGCGTGCAACGTTTCCTTCGCAAGGTCCACGGCTACTTTGGCGGCTTCCATCCCGAGCTTGGCTGCCTCAAGCGCGTGCACGGCAGTCGTAACGTCTAGCGAGATGCTTTGATTCGTCGCTCTTTGTTGATATTGGTCGTGGCGCCGGCTCACCAGGGCATCGGCTAGATTTGCTTCCGCGCTGTGATTTTTTATCGGCAGGGCCAACGAGAGAGTGGCGCCGTAGGCTGGGAAGGTAAAACGGAAGGACTGGCTCAAACTTGTGGCTATTCCTGTATTTGCAACGCCGGCCTGGTAGCCATTCAGTCCGTTCCCCAAATAGAATCCAGAGAGTTCGAGGTCCGGCTTGAGGTTGTTGTGTGCTAGACGAATGCTCAGTTCATCGATGGCGAGCTGCTGATGCACCGCTTCCAATTCTGGGCGATTCGCAATGGCGCGCGCGAGAGCGGTGGGAATATCAATGTTGAGCAGTTCTCCCACGGGCTCAGGGCGATCGGTCAACTCAAGATCAAGCACGCGCGTCGCCGGGTCGATGTCCGCGGCGATACCCTGGCGAAACTGATCCTCAGCTTGCTTGACGGCGTATTCCGCTTGAATCACTCCCACACGCCGCGAAGCAACCTGCGATTCGGAGCGATAGATATCCAGGGGAGGCAAGGCCCCCAGGCTTAGAGCCTTTTTGTCGTGGTCGTAACTCTTCTGTGCTTCATCCAGCGATTTTTGCTGTACTGCGAGAACTTCTCGAGCAAGTACGACGTTCCAGTAATTGCCAACAATCTGTTGAATGATGTCGCTCACTTCTCCGAGAAACGAAGCGCGAGCCTGTTTCAGGTTGCGCTGCGCGATCAAAATCGGTGCGCGGTTTGGAAAGAGTCCGCGGTTTCGCAAAAGCGGCTGCGTCAAGGTGAATTGCAGTGTCGTCGCGGTTGCAGGATTCAGAGTATTGAACGAACTGTTGGTCGAACTTTTGTCTGCGATGAACGAACCCTGAAAATTCGTGCCCGTTTGAAATGTTTGCGAGTAGCCAATCTGCGTCTCCTGGGTCAATACATTGAGGATGGACGCCCCTGAGAGTTGCGTCGACGTCGGCGACTTGGCCCGCTGATCCGTGAAACTCGATGTTAGCAATGGATCAAACGGCGCATAGACACGCTCAAGATTGTTCTCCGCGGTGTCAATCTGGTTGTAGTCCAGGTGGATGTCGGTGTTGTTAGAAAGAGCCAGCCGAATGCAATCGTCCAAAGAGAGGACGAGCTTTCCGTTGACGACGTGATCCTTCAGATCCTGCGGCGCAAGCAGCGGCTCTGCGGGCTTTTGCTTGCCGCCGATTCCCAAGTACCTTTCCATAGGCGAGGCGTTCTGCGCCCTCGACGAGACTTCGCTCACTGCAATCAATGCAAAAAATGAGATCGCAACACAGAAAGAGCGCACCACTTTCATGACCACCCCCGACAGGATCATCTGAATGTAAACCGCTGCTATTCGTACCGAATGGCCTCGACGGGATCGAGCCGTGCGGCCTTCACCGCTGGATAAATCCCGAAAATTAATCCCACGGAAATGGAAACCACAAAAGCCAGGAGGATCGAGCTGATCGTAACCACAGTGGACCATCCTGCCAGCCAGGCAATTAGCTGCGACATGGCGAACCCCACGACCACGCCCAGCAGGCCACCCGCAAAGGAAATGAGTGTCGCTTCGATTACGAACTGACGAATGATGTCCCAGCGCCTTGCGCCGATCGCCCGGCGAACTCCGATTTCCCGCGTGCGTTCGAGAATCGCCGCCAGCATGATGTTCATGATTCCGATTCCGCCTACCAAAAGGGAGATGGACGCAATGGCTACCATCACGGTGTTGAAGAGTTGCTCTGTTCTTTTCTGCTGCGCCAGCAATTCCGCAGGCACGATGACGCTGAAGTCGCCCGCATCATGATGCGAAGAGTTAAGAATTCCGCGCACTACTTCCGCATCCGTAAGGCTCGTGTCCGTCGATGCCAAATGCAAATACATGCCGTCGATTTCGTCTTTTAGCCAGCTTTGCGAATCTTCCAGGCGGTAGAGGACCGAATTCAACGGCGCATACACCAGATTATTCATGTCCTCGGTTCGAACGCCGGATACGTCCGATTCGGGGGCGAGTTGCGGTCCCGCGATGCCAATCACATGGCACCACATTTCGTTGAGCTTTATGTATTCGCCGACAGCTTGAGACGCGCCAAACAAGCTGTCTTTCGCCGCCGCGCCCAAAACACACACCGGTGCGGCAGCCGCATTGTCGGAAGCGTCGAAGAAGCGCCCTTCCGTCACGCGCAGATGGCCGATTTCCAAATAGCTCTGTTCAACGCCGTAAACGACGGGCGTATCCTGCTGAGGCTTTGGAAGAATTTTCGTCGGCGTGAAGCGCTTGCGCGGCGTAGCATCCTGAATGTCTCCTACATTCTGGCGAATAATCTGATAGTCGCTGAGCGTGAGGCCCGGCGAATTTTTTCGGATTTTCTGAAGCTCCTGCTCGTTGCGTGCTTCTTTGGCCTCCACGATCAGATTGCGCACGCCCAGCTGTTCGATGAAAGCCATCACCTTCTGTTGTGCTCCCGCGCCGATCGAGAGCATCGCTACCACTGCTGCGACTCCGAAAATCATTCCGAGCATGGTCAGCAGGGAGCGCAGCTTGTGGCTCGCGAGATTTTCCAAGCCAAAAGCAAGGTCGGGCAGCCACTGTTCCAAGGATCTCGGCTGAGCCATCGAACCAGGTTTCATCGCCGCCCCATTCGTTTCAATTGGAACTTGTACCCAGACTTGGAGTCGCGCTGCCGCTTTCTTTGGGTTTCCCAGAACGTTTCTTGTCCGGATTCACGAGCGCGACAACCGTTCCAACCGGGACTCCTTCAAGAATCGCTCGCCCTTCGCTCAATGCACGGACTTTGACTTCTTGCATCTCGAATCCCCGGCCGCGCTCGCAATACACAATCTTCTTGCCGTCATGCTCGAACACCGCTTCCGCGGGAAGAGACACGGCGCGTGTAAGGTGATCGCCAAGAATGCTTAGTTGCGCCTCGAAGCCCGGGCGCAGACGCGGATCGGCGCGGTCCAGTTGGATGGCCACGTCGAACTTGTGCTTTGCGTTGTCGTCCCAGAATTCGCGGGCCGTGGCTCCGCCAACCGTTCGCACTCTCCCGGTGAAGGACTCGCCGGGAAGCGCATCTACCTTTATCTCCACGGACTGTCCGGTCTTGAGATTCGTGCGGTCCGTTTCGCCGACCTGCGCGGAAATCTCCAAGTGAGAGCTGTCGATCACTTCCGCAATCGAGCTGCCGGGATTTACCTGGTCCCCGACGTGGTAATCCGGAAGCGTCATGCCATCCATAAAAAATCCTCCGGTGGAATCGCGGTTGCCATGGATGACCATGAGCCCATCGATGGGGGAAGTTATCTTCATGTTCTTTATGTTTAGCTCCGCCTGATCCATTTCCAGCCGCGCTTTGTGATGTTTCTCTTGACTAATCGCGAGGGCCGCATCATTCGACGCGCCATGCGACCGGATGTCCTGTTCGAGTTGCGTTAACGCGCGCTTTGCTTCTTCCAATGCGAGAATGTTTTTTTGTCCATCGATCTGGCTCAAAATTTCGTTTTTGCTGACTTCGAGTTCCGCCTTGCGCACTGCGTATTTTGCTTTCAGGAGCGCGGTCTGGTCTTCCGCCGTCTGAACCGCCGCATCTGCCTTGGCTTTGACGATCTCCTGGTCGGCTTGCTCGAGGTCGCTGCGGTTTTGCGCGAGGTTGTATTCCTGTTGGCTCGGGTCAAACTCCAACACAACGTCTCCAGCACGCACCTGCGCTCCTGCGGCGGCCAACTGGATGATCTGCAATGTGCCTCCGGCGATGGGCGGCGCCGAAACGACTCTCGATTGCTCGGTATGCAACGCGCCCTTCGTGAACACCTTGAGTTGGAGATCGACTTCCTTGACCGTGGCAGTGGGAATTTCCGCATCGCCGGCCAGCACGGTGGTCTGACGGCAGGCAATGCCGCTTCCTCCCAATGCCAGTGCGAGCAGAAAGGCCAACGCACGCGTACTTCCTTTGCTCGACATGAAGTCTCTACTTTGCAAGCGTTGGATCCTTGAGCGCCAGCCGTTCCCCCGGTTGCAACCCTTTGGCAATCAAAGCTTCATCGCCGCTCTGGCGCGACACCTCTACGGGAGTTTCTTCGAATTTCGACCCCCGCCGCACGTAGGCCACGGTTCGGCCTGCTTTCCTAAAAAGAGCGTTTGTGGGAATCACAATTCCATCGGGAACGCGAGCCACGGCGATGCGAACAGTCGCTCCCATTCCAGGCGTGAGCCGCGCATCGCTTCCTGCCAAGCCGAGTTCCACCGCAAAATTTCGCGGCACTGGCCAACCCGAGCCGAAATCCAGGCTGGCCGTGGGACTGATCGTGTCCACATGCCCGTCGAAGCTGCGATCCGGAAGCGCATCCAGCCGCACTGTTGCGGACTGACCCAGCTTCAGTTGGCCTCTTTCCGCTTCTTCTACCCGTGCTGCGATCTTGAGCGCGGAACCATCGGGCAGCTCCGCGATCGCCGCGCCGGGCCAGGCGCGGTCGCCGGGTTTGAACGTGGTGGGGCTGCCCTGAGGCTGCCAGTGATTCTGCAGCGCCACGACGCCGTCCAGCGGAGCGCGCAGAGTGAGAGACTCCAGAGCTCGTTGGTCGAGCTCCACTTGGAAAGCAGCTTGGTCGTGCTTCTGCTGCTTACTCGCGAGATCGGACTCGGCCGCCGCGCGATCCGCCTTCAACTTACCTTCGGTCTCCTTCTGTTTCTGTTCCGCATCCGCGAGTTTCAGTTTGGCCTGCTCGCCCTCAATGACCGAAAGGATCTCCTGTTTGCTGGCATCCATGCGCGCCTTCTCGGTGTCGTATTTCGCGGTCATGGCGTCGGTCACGTCCTGCTCTTCCTTCAATCTCGAGGCCGCGCGTGACTGCTGGATTTCCGCTTCCGTGGATTTGACTGCGGATTGATCTTCTGCCAGTTTTTGTTTGACCGTGGTTGCGTCAAACTCCACCAAAAAATCGCCCTTCTTCACTTTCGTCGCGTTGTCGACCAGCCTCAGGATCTGCAAGTCCCCCGCCCCGTAAGGAGCCGCAATCACTGCCGAGCGAATGGCTTTGACCTCGCCTTTAATTTCCAGGTAATCTACGAATTCCTTGCGCTTTACATCCGCCATCGGAAAATTCACGGCCGAGTTGGCCAACCGAAAAGCCCCAAACACCAGCCCGCCAACAATCAGAATGGCAGCGCCACCCAGCACTTTCTTTTTCGACTTCCTCTTCTGGTTTCCGCCGCTCATGGCCGCTCCGCCGCTCCAGAATCTTCGCCAGCGTCTCGCCGAATTACATCGCCCTCCGCCAGTCCAGACTCCACCACGGCGTTCAGGTCATTGCGACGCCCTATTTTCACCGTGCGCTTCTCAAAACCGCTCGAACTTTTCAGCCACACAAACGAATGTCCCAATTCAGTCCCAATGCTTTGGTACGGAACGACGAGCACATTCGTGTCCGTCCCAAGATCAAGGTCCATGGCTGCCGAAAGGTCGGGTAAAAGCCTCGGGTCGTTTCCTTGGACGAGGAACCGTGCCGTGAACGACCGCACCATCTCCGTAAACTGCCCTGTGTGGCCAAGAGGCGAAAGCTCATCGAGGGCGGCCGGAAGCATCATCCCCGGATAAGCATCCAGGCGCATTTCCGCTTTCTGCCCCGGATGCACTTTCAAAAGGTCCACTTGATTCAGTTCCACGCGCACTTCCATCTTGGACGGATCAACCACCTGAAGGAACGGCACCCCCGGCCGCACCTGATCCCCTTGCTGCACCGTGCCCATCCGCCCGCCTAGCCAAATGGTGTTGTAAACCACTACTCCGGTCATTGGCGAGTGCACCGTCATTTTCGCCGCATTGGCCAACGCGTAGCGCATCGCTTCCTTTGCACGATCTCGCTGAATCTCCAGAATCTTTATCGCTGCCACCGCCGCGGCACGCTTCAACTGGTACGTTTCCTTAAGCTGCTTCAGGGTAGCTTGCCCTTCGTCAACAGCTTCCTGATTTTTCTCGGCGTCGATTCGCGATACCACTTCATTTCTCTGGATCTCGAGCTGCGCCCGCTTCAATTCGTCCTCGGCCTGTTTCATCGCCGTATCGTCCTTGGCGCGCGCGATGTCCTCATCGGTCTGCTTCTGCGCCACCTGGCTCACCAGATTGTCGAAGGTGCTCTTTTTATCGAGGTAGTCTTTCATCTGCGCCTGGGGATCGAACTCGACCAGCAGGTCGCCGCTCTTCACATGTGTGCCAGCCGGGGCCAACTTGGTAACGACCATCGAGCCGACCTGTGCTCCCTCGAGCCTCGGCGCGAGAACGATAAAGGAGCGCGAAGCCTGCGTCGTTCCATTGAGCCGCAGCGTTTGCGAAAGGTTCTTTCGTTCGACCTTGACTAAGGCATCCGTCCTGTCTGCCGAAGGTCGTCCTTGCCGGAAGTGCACGAAAAAAAAGGGGATAGCCACCAGAACCAATACGGAAGCAATACGAAGGAGAAGGGTCTTGGGCTTGCCGCGGAGTTGGGATATTTGGCCCATAACCTCTTTATGACTCAGAAAACGTTTGAGTGTTATCCCGTCAAGCTAGATTCTTGGAACTCGAAAGCTCCGAATTGGTTGTTTCAGCGAATACGCATTTCTGCCGCAGTCCGCCAGCAACCAAGTCTATCCCACCGTCAAGACAAACCGCATACCTCAATTTGCAATGTGCTTACGTCATCGACACGGAACTTGCTTATGCCAGCTTTCGCAGGTTGCGCCGCCGGAGTGAAAATGGGCTACTTGTGATTTCCTGTTCCTGCCCTACTGGGCGTCGCGATTAGTTATAGACACCCGAAACAGCGGCTTGGATTTCTCCACCGGGTCCATCTCGTAGGTATAAGACGTCTTGCTGGCATCATAGTCTCGCCAGAGCCACACCATTTCCTCTGGGAACTCCGCCGCCCCCTGGCCCGAATTGTGGGTGCCCTTGCCGAAACTGAAGTGAAAATCGTAGCCCTTCATTTTCAGCGCATTGGCGAGACGGATGTTGGCCAGCGCCCAGCTGCCGTACCTCTCCAACTCCAAGTCCTCGGAACCGTCTTGCAGCCAAACGCGGAGATTCCGATGCGCCTCGTGCAAAACCTTCTCGGGATAATCCTGACCGCCGTCTGGAACCGCAGGATCTTCCTTCCACTGGAGGCTCGTAAAACTGCCGATCCAAGAAATGACTCGGCTGAACTGATCAGGCATCTGCCACGCCGCATTGAAGGAGCAAATCCCGCCCGACGAGAGGCCCGTGATCGCCCGGCTGTAAGCATCCTTGCGAATGTTGTATTTGGCTTCGACCTCCGCAAGCACTTCGCCATGCAGAAACCGCACATAGCGATCGCTCACGGTGTCATAGAGAGTGCTGCGCATGGAATCCTTAAGTGTTCGCTGCCACTCGTCCGAATATTTTTTCACCAAATTGTAGGTCGGCGTGCCGGGCGCGTTCTCGATGTCGCCCGGGTTGATGAATACGCAAATCATCACCGGAATTTTCTTCTGCGCAATCAAGTTGTCGATGACGTTGAGCGCTGGGTTGTTCCCATTCCGGTCGAGGTACCACTCGCCATCCTGAAACACCATAAGCGCGGCAGGCGTGTGCGAATCGTACTGTACAGGCACATAAACCCAATACTCGCTCTTCATTCCATCGTAGATTTTGCTTGTGTGAAAAAGCTTCGGCGAAAGCGTGCCCGCTGGAACTCCCGTTTGCTGATAGGACAAAGGACCAAACGCAGGCAAGTCCAGCCGGCCTCCGAACCTCGCCCCATTCATGAGGTAGTTGAAAGAATGGAGCCTACCTACAGGCTGGATGTGCGCGGCGGCGTACCAGAGATCGGAGCCGGATAAGTTCTTCATCTGTGGCCCGGAAGCCCCATCGATCACAAGCGCAGGTGAAGAAGCCGCTTCGATCGCAAAGAAAAAATCCGCCCCGCGCGCAACCCAAGCCGTTCCCGCTTTTAGTTCCTTGGCGTCGAGCGTGTTGGTGATCGCATCTTTCAGCGCAGGGCTATTCGATTTGGCAAGCTCAATGAGCTGTGTGGCCGTCGATTTTTCCGCTGCGAATGCTGGGCCGCCTAGCAATAGAAACAGAACGACAGCAAGCCCATACCCGTTTTGACGCCGCATAGAAAAGCACCTCTGGTTGAATTCTGCGAAATGTCAGTACGATAAGTCTGAAACAAATCGATATGGTACAGCCGAGCGCCTGATGAACGAAGCAGGAAGAGTTCGGCAGACGGTTTTCCGCGGTTCAGACGGTAACGATTCGATCGGGAGTTCTCGCGGCACGGTAGATAGCTTCGACCAGGGCGATGCTGCGTCGACCCTGGATGCCGTCACAGGCACAAGCGCGTTTCTCTTGTATGGCAGCAAGAAAATCTTCGAGGACAGCCTGGTGGCCGCGAAAATCGCTTACAGCGGCGGACGAGGCGCTCTTGTTTTCATCCGGTATGGAGGATTCGTTGACGGCGGCTGAAGCATTGCGGAGGTCCGCGGCGATAATGCGATCGTGTTCAAGAATAACCGTGCCTGTGGTGCCGGAGATTTCGACGCGGCGCGGATATCCCGGATAAGCAGCGGTCGTGGCGTGAAAAATACCCAAGGCGCCGCTGGCAAATTCAAGGATCGCGACCGCAGTGTCTTCGGCTTCGATCTTATGCAGAAGTGTTGCCGTGCGCGCTTGTACGCGAACGACATCACCAAGCAGCCAAAGCAGTAAATCGATGGTATGAACGCCTTGATTGATCAAAGCACCACCGCCATCAAGCGCGAGAGTGCCGCGCCAGCGTGAACTAGCGTAGTACTCGGGAGGGCGATACCACTTCACGCGAGCGTCTACGAATAGCGGCCTGCCGAGCAAGCCTTGGTCAATCCAGCTTTTCAGCTGCCGAATGTGCGGCTTCATGCGGTCCTGAAAAATGACGCCGAGCTGAACGCCCGATTGTTTTGCCGCTTCGATAAGCGCATCGGCGCGCAAGGTGCTGATCTCAATCGGTTTTTCCGTGAGGACGTGAAGTCCGTTCCTCGTAGCCGCGATGCCTTGCTCAGAGTGCACTCCGGAAGGACTGCCAATAATCACCAGCTCCATCGGGCGGTGTTTAAGGAAGGCGTGAATGTTTTGGTAGGCCATGCCACCGTGTTCCAGGCAAAGACGGGCGGTTTTGTCGGCGTTGGTCCCGTAGATCGCGGCGATTTCGACACCGGGAATGGCCCGCGCCGCGCGTGCATGAGTTTCCGTGATGTTGCCGCCGCCGATTAGGCCGATGTGGATGGTCATGCGTTTCAGTGGATGGTTCAGCGAATCAATGATACGCCGCGACGAAGTCCTTGTAAGCGGCTTCCGTGGCTTCAGGCGTTAAGATCGCCGACGAGATCAAAATGCGATAACGAAAAGTTGCGCTCGAATGCGGAGCCAGAGAAAAATTCAGCTCCTCCTTTCCATTGCTGAAGACTTTCTGGCCGAGCGGATTGGCGGCGAAGAGTCCGTAGCCGCGCGCGTGCCAATACGTAGGAAATCCTGGATTCTCCGGGTGATCGAGAATCGTGATCGTGACAGCTTCGTCGCCGACGAGACCGCTCAGATTGCACCAGCGCCCGCGTGTGCCCCAGGCAGCATCGCCTTCTTTGCCTTCGCTCGTAAGATAAGTCCCGTTGACCCCCGTGTTGTCCAACTTTGCCACGGTCGTGGCGCGGCCGCTGGCATCCGTGTAAACCTCGGGCTTATCCGATGGAATTTCCAGCGCGCGAATCACGCGTAGGCCCAGCATGCCGTCTTTTTCGTCCGGGAAAGAGACTTTGTCATCGAGTGCCCGCAAAGTGGTGATGCGGTCAACGCTGCGGAAGTCCGCCCCGCCGCGAAACACGAAGTGCGTGTGTTCGTTCAACAAAACTTTCTTCTCGAACGTAATCCACTCCGTTTCAACATCCAGCTCGCCCTGCTGCGTACCGCTCTTTGCCGAGACGATTGAGCGCTGAACGATGGTCCCCATCTTCGGCGCATTCTCCGCTTTGATCGCGTCGGAATTATTCCAGAAATCCAGCCCATTGACGTTCTCGTAGTTGAACCAAAGCCCCGCATGATGCGGATGATCAACGCGTTCGCCGGGCCGCTGCTCGAGCGGATAGCCGCGCGTGACGATCGTGCCTTTAGCCGTGCGCAGCGGATAAAGCACAGGCTTTTTCAGCGAAGTCGGCCAGATATAGGACGTAAAAGGTTTTCCATCGATCGCGATGTCAACCCGGCGTGCTTCCTCGTTGACAACGACGGAGACGCGGTCACGCGCAGTGGAAACCAAAGATGTCAGAAACATGGCCACGACGACGAGTATAAAAGATGCACCAGCAATAGGAATGCGCATGTTCAGATGCTCCCCCCAAGACAACTCGCTGCCAAATCATAAGCCAAGACCGGAAATTCGGCTGTTGAGACTTACTAAAGGAATCGTTTATCACGCTTACGTTGACTCGGATTCTCAGCAGTCATAAAACCTTGGCGGAGACTATCTCCGGTGGGCCACTTTCCGCGGATCAGACCAAAGAAACTTCCGCACTGGAACAAGGCCGCAAAAACTAGTAGCTTTCCCTTCACACCATGGACCAAGCAGCCACTCTTAATGAGCAGGTGCCGCCCTCGGTTTCTTCTCGGGCTGGCCATTTTCGCTGGGTTATCTGCGCCCTGCTTCTCTTGGGAACCACGAAGAACTACATGGACCGGCAAGTCCTGGGAGTTCTCAAAACCACGCTTCAGCATGACTTCGGCTGGACCGAAATCGATTACGGCAATCTGGTCTCCGCCTTCCAGATTGCGTATGCCATGGGAATGTTATTGATGGGTAGACTGATTGATCGGCTCGGCACGCGCCTGGGTTACGCACTGGCGATGGTTTTCTGGAGCCTCGCGTCCATGGGAACCGCGTTCGCAAATTCTCTCACCGGCTTCGCAATCTCCCGGTACGCTCTGGGATTTGGCGAAGCCGCCGTGTTTCCTGCCAGTATCAAAGCCGTGGCGGAGTGGTTTCCAAAGAGAGAACGAGCGCTGGCCACCGGCATTTTCAACGCCGGAACGAACGCCGGCGCTATCCTGGCGGCGCTTCTCGTCCCCTGGATCGTGGTGCACTGGGGCTGGAGAGCAGCATTTATCGCTATCGGCGCACTCGGCTTCGTTTGGCTTGCATTTTGGCTTTTGATTTATCGTAAGCCCAGCGAACATCCAAGAGTTTCCAAAGGGGAATTGCAATACATCTGCAGCGACCTGCCAACGCAGACCGGAAAAATCAGTTGGGCGCGCCTGATTCCGCTGCGGCAAACGTGGGCCTTCGTCGCCGGAAAATTCCTGACCGATCCCGTCTGGTGGTTTTATCTTTTCTGGGTACCTGGCTTCTTGCAAAGCAAACATGGTTTGCCCCTGACAGGACTTGGATTTCCGATACTGGTGATATATGTAATTTCGGACGTCGGAAGCGTCGGAGGCGGATGGCTTTCCTCCTCTCTGATCAAGCGTGGGTACAGCGTCAACGCCGCGCGCAAGACCGCCATGCTGATCTGTGCCATCGGCGTGATGCCGGTTGTCTTCGCCTACCGCGTAGAAAGCACGTGGTCCGCGGTTTTTCTAATCGGGCTGGCTGCGGCCTGCCATCAGGGATTTTCCGCCAATCTTTATACTCTATCTTCGGACATGTTTCCCGTTCAAGCAGTAGGCTCGGTGAACGGAATCGGCGGCATGGCTGGCGCAATCGGGGGCATCTTCGTCGCGTCCTTGGTCGGCCACGTACTTCAGTGGACGGGAAGCTACAGAGTTCCTTTCCTCATCGCCAGCGCGGCCTATTTACTGGCGCTCGCCGCTATTCATCTTCTGGCTCCCAGTCTGGCAGCTGCTAGAATCATCGAGAAGCCGCCAGCTTGAAGAATGAAATGATGAAGGGAAGAATGAGAGCATGCAATGCCAATGAAATGGCAAGCTGAGGTGAGCACATGGGTTTGACGATCAAACCGAAGAAAGATTGCCGCTGGGACATCGTCAGTTTGGGCGAAGTCATGCTCCGCTTCGATCCAGGCGACAGGCGCATCGCCACAGCGCGTTCCTTCGAAGTCTGCGAAGGCGGCGGCGAATACAATGTCGCGCGGGGATTGATGCGCTGCTTCGGCTTGGATGCCGCCGTCGTCACCGCGTTTGCCGATGATCCCGTCGGCCGCCTTCTTCAGGACTTTATCTATCAGGGCGGCGTGGACCAGTCGCTCATTCGCTGGATCGAACACGACGGTGTAGGCCAGGCCGCGCGCAACGGCCTCAATTTTACCGAACGCGGCTTCGGCGTGCGCGCAGCACTCGGAAGTTACGATCGCGGCCACACCGCTGTCTCTCAATTAAAGCCGGGCGACATCGATTGGGACGATATCTTTGGCAAGCACGGCGCGCGCTGGTTTCACACTGGCGGCATTTTCTGTGCGCTCTCCGCGACAACTCCGAAAGTCGCTCTCGAAGCGATGCGGTCTGCGAAACGCCACGGCACGACCGTTTCCTACGACCTGAATTACCGCGCTTCTCTCTGGAAATCCCACGGGGGAAAGAAAGCCGCACAGGAAGTAAACCGCCGCATCGCCCCTCAAGTGAATGTCATGCTCGGCAATGAAGAGGATTTTTCCGCGGCCCTCGGATTCGAAGTCCCCGGCATGGACGAGCATCACTCGACGTTCGAAGTCGAAGGTTTCAAACAGATGATCGCCACGGTTGTGAAGGAATATCCCTTCCAGGTTGTCGCCACCACGCTACGCAAGGCAAGAACCGCAACGCAAAATGATTGGGGCGCCGTCTGCTATTGCGATGGCAAGTTCTACCAGGCAAGAAACCGAGAGAATCTTGAAATCTTCGATCGTGTCGGAGGCGGCGATTCCTTCGCTTCCGGCCTGATTTATGGATTCCTGGCGGGACACGACCCGCAATGGGCTGTCGAGTGCGGTGCCGCGCATGGTGCGCTTGCCATGACCACCCCGGGAGACACTTCCATGGCCACCCTCCAGGAAGTCACCCAAGTGATGAAAGGAGTCGGAGCCCGCATCGCGCGCTGAAGAATCGTCCGACAAAAGGTGACCGCCCATGGATAAACAAAGAGTTCGCGAACGCATCATCGAAATTGGAATCGTCCCGGTCGTTCGTGCCTCGTCCTCCGCGGAAGCCTGCCTCGCTGCGGAAGCTGTTTGTCAGGGTGGCATTCCCATCGTCGAAATCACGATGACCGTCCCTGGCGCTCTGGACGTCATCCGAGAGTTGGTCAAGAACTGCGGCTCCGATGTTCTTATCGGCGCCGGTACGGTCTTGAATGCGCAGGCAGCACAAAATTGCCTCGACGCAGGCGCGCAGTTCCTCGTCAGTCCGGGCCTCAACCTTCAAACAGTCGATCTGGCGGTGAGGGAAAGAAAGCTCATCATGGCCGGCGCCTTGACTCCCACGGAAGTCATGGCCGCATGGGATGCCGGTGCCGACTTCATTAAGGTTTTTCCGTGTGGCCAGATGGGGGGCGCGAGATATGTCAGGGCGCTGAAAGGTCCGTTCCCGCAAATTCCATTCATTCCAACAGGCGGCGTCAATCTAAACACCGCTGCCGAATTTCTCGAAGCGGGCTGCGTTGCGCTGGGCATTGGCGGAGAATTAGTGCAAGCCGACGCCCTGAAAGCAAAGAAGCCGGAAATCATCTCGGAAAACGCCAGGAAATTTCTGGCGATCGTAAAACACACGCGAGCACAAATGGCAACATCACGCGTTGCCGCCAAAAGCACTCCCTGACCCAGGTTTGTTTTGAAAGGATTGGATAAAACTTCTTTTACCGCGGCTGTCCTTCGCGCTCGGGCTGAAGCTCAAACAAAATTTCGTGCCGCTCACGTCTCGAAGCAGCCGCCGTGCCCAGCGCCTGATGCGCGGCCCCCAAAAGCGGCGCGTCCTCATTCAAGACCACGGAAATCGGAATCTTGGACAGTACCGAACTCAGCCGCCCCTTGTCCGCGAACGACCGGCAAAAGCTGCTCTGCCCCAATTTCGAAAGTATTTTCAAAACGATTCCGCCCGCAAAGTATACGCCGCCATACGCAAGAACACGCAGTGCCAGATTTCCGGCCTCGGCGCCAAACGCGTCGATCCACCAATCCAGCACTTCGACACACACCGGGCACGTCCCCGCCAGTGCGTTCTGCGTAATCTCGCTGGCCGAAGCGCTTTCCGCTTCGCCAAACGTCGGATGAACCACGGCAGGGTCAAGAAACTCATGCAGCTTCCGGAAACCCCGGCCCGAGAATATTTCTTCGCAGGAAACCCGGGGAAGTCGTTCCTTCAGAAAGTGCAGCAGCTGAATTTCGCGCTCCGTTCGCGGCGCAAAGTCAGCCGCGCCGCCCTCTGACGGAGAAGCGCGATGTTGGCTGCCGTCCCAAATAATCATGGCCTCGCCGAGCCCGGTCCCCGCCGCAATCAAAGCCTGGTTTCCGTTGATCTGCGGAGTGCCCGCATTCAAGACTAGAAAATCTTGCTGCGTCAGGTGAACCAGTCCATACGCTGTGGCCACCAGATCGTTGATCAAAGCTAGCTGTTCGATATCGAGATTAAGATTGTGTGCCAGCGCGGAAGCCGTAAGCTCCCACGGAATATTGTTCGCCACCAGGCGGCCGTCCACGACCGCTCCGGCGACACCGAAGCCCGCGGCGGCAATCTTGCCCCGGGGAATAGTGCCCGTCTCCGCCGCGCATTCACAGAAAAACCGTTCGATCAACTTCTCGAGGCTGGTAAATTCATTCGTGGCATAGCGGCGCTTAAAAATAAGCAGTAAGGAAGAGCCGTGCTCTTCAAACACGGCCAAATTGCATTTGGTGCCGCCAATGTCTCCGGCGAGAATCACTTCGTCCCTCGCGCAGCCACCAAATCCTAAGAGTGCCGGCTGGGTGGCCGTTAGGTAAAACTCAGTTTTTACTTAACTTAATTGGTAGCAGCCTATCACACCGCCTCATGCCCCTGCATCACCCGAAATTTCGTTTCACCGGAATCGCCGTATCACTAGGTTGTGCCGGTCGGACCGGTAGAATCCCAAAACGTACAAAACTGCTTTTCCGTTGGTGGAAAAAATCACCTGCCGGATTCGCAACACCGGCTCGCGCCTCGGCACATCCAAAAGATCCGCCGTACGCGGATCCGACGCGGTCGCGTCCACTTCTTCGTCCGAATATCCGATTTCCACTTTGTAATCGCGTTCTAGAATGCCGAAGAGCGATTCTCTCTGTAGCGGAGCAGAAAGCAATCCAGGAAACTGCGCCGCCGAAAGGTAGCAGGTTTCCAGAGCAAAGGGCTCTCCCGCCGCATGCCGCAAACGCTCCAACTTAATCACACCGCTCTTCGGCGAAAGCGAAAGTCGTGCATTCGCTTCCTGCTCGTCATCAATAATCTTTGCGAACAGCACTTTCGAAACCGCCGTCATGCTCCGGCTGGCCATCTGTTCCGTGTAACTCATCAGCTTGTTGAAATGAATTTTCGGCGCTGAGACAAACGTGCCGATCCCCCGCCGCCGCTCCACCACGCCTTCCCGCTCCAGCGAGGCCAGCGCGTGCCGCGCGGTCATCAGACTTACCGAATGAATCTTCGCCAAGTCGCGCTCCGATGGCACAGCATCCCCCGTGCGCAAGTCTCCAGCGTCAATCCGCTTCCGAAGACTGCCTTGGATTCTCTGATAAGCAGGCAACCCATTGCTTCGACTCTTAGCAGGCATTCTCGCTCCCGGCATTTACAGACAGCCTATAACGAATTGGCGCGTTCCCGCAGCCTCTTGAATTTGAAGAAAAACAGCAACCCTTGTCCTCCGTTGGATTTCCGTATTCACGCTTCGCCCCGATTTGCCCATTTCCAACCCCATCGCGAGCGCGGAGGTCGTGCACCGACCAGCCCGGCGGAGCGTTGGCCGCGCTGCTGCCGGCGGTGCCTCAGTGATATAGAGCGCAAGCCTCCTCTGCTATACATCACCCCTCTCCGGTGCTATACGTCCTCACATCCACAATCCTTATAAATCATTACTTTTCGCTTGACAAGCCTAAAATCGTGCTATATAGCTATCCACCATTCGGCCATATAGCGGTGCAGGGGTGCTCGTTGCTATGCAGAACATTTTGAAAGTGGAGGAGAGGTGGAACGGCTGTCGGGGGCCTCGCCTCGGAGGAATTAACATGAAAAAACTGCAGTCTTTGGGGCTGATACTTTTGTATGTGACGCTCCTCGCGCTACTGTGCGGCGCGAATGCGGCTTGGGCTCAGGATGTCACCGCAACAATTACTGGAACCATCACCGATCCAAGCGGCGCGCCTATCGTCGGCGCCACCGTGACCGCCCACGATACGGATCGTGGCACAAACTGGTCATCCGTCACCAATCAGGACGGCATCTACAACATAATTCGTATCCCCGTCGGAACCTACGATCTCAAAGTGGAAACGAAAGGCTTCGAGACCGCCGTTCATGCGCCTTTCACTCTGGTCCTCAACCAGACCGCGCGCATTGACGTGGTCATGAAGGTTGGCTCTGTCACCGCCACGGTGGAAGTCACCGGCGAAACTCCGTTGTTGCAGACAGAGAGCGCCGCAGTCAGCAGCATCGTCGACGCTCATACCATCACGAATTTGCCCCTCGCCGCCCGCAATTACGTTCAGTTATCGTTGCTTTCTCCCGGCGCCACCACCGTTAACCCTGAGAGCCTCTCGCAGCCCCAGCTAATGACCGGTTCCGGCCGCCCAGACATCAACGGCAATCGCGAGCAGGCCGTTGGGTTCCTCCTCGATGGCATCGTCAATCAGGAAGCCAAAAACAACGAAGTCGCCTACACGCCCAACGTGGACGCGATCGAGGAGTTCAACATCGTCACCCAGAACCCCGGCGCGGATTTTGGCAATTACGCCGGTGGCGTCATTAGCGTCGGCATTAAGTCCGGCACGAATTCTTACCACGGCGATGCTTTTGAATTTCTCCGCAATAATTACATGAATTCCAATTCCAAGACCGCGGCCTGGGCGACCGGTACACCCACGCCCACACCCACACTCCGCTACAATATGTTCGGCGGCACCTTCGGCGGTCCGATCATCAAGGACAAATTATTTTTCTTTGGCGACTACCAGGGCATGCGCATTCCCTCGAGTTCTACCCAACAGGCTCAGCTCTTCACGCAGAGCGAGCGCAGCGGAGACTTTGGTCAGCTCTGCACGCAATTGCCGGCCAAAGGCGGCCCGGGCGCGTTCAACGCCTCTGGCATTTGCAGCAATCCTGCCGGGCAGCTCGTGGATCCCAATAACCACAACGCCCCGATTCCTTTCAACAAAATGTCCAACTCCACTCTCACGGAGAGTACTTTTGCTTCGAATTTATTTGCCGACACCAAGAACTATCCTCTGCCAACCTCCGACCTCGCCTATGGCAACAATTATTCCTTCACGGCCGGCAACCACTTCAATAGCGATCAGGGCGACCTCCGGATTGACTACAAGCCTGAGGACAAGGACAGCATCTTCGGACGCTATTCCAAATTCGACACGAGTCAGGGTGTTTTCACCGGCCTCCCCTTCTCCAATGTCGGCGCAGCGGAAGGCACCGACGAGCCTGGCTGGAGCGGCTCGATCAACTGGACCCACACTCTCACTCCCACGATCCTCAACGAGGTCCGCGTTGGCACAAACGTCTTCCGGTTTAACCAGGATCAAACGCCCACGACCGGGCTTGGCAACATCAGCGAACAACTAGGGATCGCCGGGGCGAACGCCCAGGCTCCCGGGTTAGTTCAAATCAGCATTCCAACGGGGGCGGGCGCAAACGCAAACCTGGGACTCATCAACTTGTGGCAGATCTTCCGCGACACCGAGATTCAAGTCGAAGATAACGTGATCATCTCGCACGGTCGTCACACCTTTAAGACCGGCTTCCAATTCATTCGCGAACGCAACAACTATGTCTATCCCGGCAATGAAGGAGTCTTAGGCAACATCGCCATCAACTCCTTAACGGGTGTAAACGGGGCCAGCCTCATTCTGCCAAACGCTCCTGGTGCCTGCGGTGGTGGCTGCGAAACCGGAGTTGCCGACTTCTGGGCCGGAATTACCGCCTCTGGTGGTCAACGCGACAGCGGTTCGGCCACTCTTGAACAACTCCGGGGCAGCATTTTTGCCGGCTATTTCCAGGACGACTGGAAACTGAAACCAACCATCACGCTGAACCTCGGCATTCGTTTCGAAGACCACACGCCGCAGTACGAAGTAAACAACCGCGTCGTCAACTTCGGCCTGCAATCCGGCAACATCGAAACCGTGGTCCCCGGCGCAACCGGTTACAGCGATCGAGCCCTGTACAACAACTACACGGGCCTCGGCGATTGGAACCCTCGCTTGGGCATCGCCTGGTCCCCGCGTTTCATGCACGGCAAAACCGTGGTCCGCGCGGCCTACGGCACTTCCTCCTATATCGAAGGAGGCGGAAGCAACGAAGAGCTCTCGCTCAATCTTCCTTACGGAAACTTTGAATCCACGTATCCCAACGGGATAGGCTCACTCGGACAGCCTTGGCAAAGTGCTCCGCCTTGTCCCGCACCGCAATTTAGCTGTTACGCTGGCAGCAGAATTCGCATCTTTGACCAGAACTTCCGCCCTGCTCTAATCCAGCAATGGAATTTCACCATCGAGCAGCAGTTCAGCAACAACCTCACCTTCCAGATCGGCTATGTCGGTCAGAAGGGAAGTCACCTGCTGAATTTTGAAGACGTCGCACAGCGCGAAGGTCTAAACGCTGCGGGAACGCCCGCCCTCGCCGGACAGCCAATTGTTGCCGAGGCTGCGGGACCCTTCCTCGGTGGCCTTGGCGGCCCCTGCACATTTAATCCCAAGGGCTCCGTTTTCGGAACCCCCACCGCCGGCAGTGTTACTTACGCGGGAACGTGGAACTGTGGAACTCCCGGTTCTCTCTATAACGCCGACTCTGGTGGCAACGGCTTCAGTGCGTTCGGCGCCTTGGCGGGAGCAAACATGTCGAACTCCAACCAGCGCTACGACGGACTCCAGGCCGTTTTGAAGGAGCGCGGCTTCCATGGCCTCGACGGTCAGCTTGCCTACACGTACTCCAAGTGCCTCAGCAACTCGCCCGGATACTTCGGCACCGGTTGGGGCAGCACCGCAGCGCAGAGCTCCGGCGGCCAGCCAGGATGGGAGAACATCTACGAACCGAACGCTGACTGGGGACCGTGCTACTACGACGACACCCACGTCTTCACCGGCTACTACTCATACCAATTGCCATTCGGCAAGGGCAAACAGTTCGGCAGTGACGCCAACAAGGTTGTCAACGCTTTGATCGGCAACTGGCAAATCAGCGGCATCCTGACGATGCACAGCGGATTTGCTCTCACTCTGAATGACTTCGGAGGCTGGAGCGCTTACGGCGACCACTCCGGCACCAACTCCATTGAGCCCTACACACTGTCCGCCCTGCCGAATTGCAACGGGCCCATCAGCATCGAAAACAAATTCGTGCCCTTCAGCGCCGGTGTACCCGCGCACATCCAGTGGTTTGCCACTAACAACATTTCGGCCATACCCAACGCAAACGTGCTGACAACGTATACGAACACAGGCACCGTAGCGAATCCAGTTGCTGGTGCACCTGTTGGCGCCATCGCTACCGGTGGCGGTTCCTTCGGAACTTGTTCTGTTGGCAACATTCGCGGTCCCTGGACCAAAACTCTAGACGCCAGCCTGCAAAAGGAATTCAGCCTCGGCGAGCGCAGAACTCTGCAGCTTCGGCTGGACGCCTTCAACGCTTTCAACACACCTATCTGGACCTTCAGCGGCGGACCCGCCGGTGGCTCGTTTGATTCGAGCAGCGCATCGCTCGGACAAATCACCGGCTCACAAGGCGCACGACAGCTCCAAATCGCTCTGAAGTTCCTATTCTAGTTTTCACCTCAACACCCCATGGGATGGCAGGCGCTTCGGCGCCTGCCGTTCCTTTTCTGGGCTGCTTTGTCTGGCGAGAGTTGGATGTACAATCGAATCATGAATCGATTCTTTCATCTTTGCGCGAGCTCTACGGTTTCGTTCCTCTTCTTTTCTCCCGCGAATGCTCAGGCGCCTACCAAGGCTCCTGCTCCCGCAGCTCAGCAGCAGAATCCACAGCACGCCATGTCTCTCGCGGAATCCGGCCACTGCGCCGAAGCGCTTCCACTACTGAAAAAATCCATCCATCAAGTAACTGATCGCGAACTCAAAAAGCGCATCGGCCTCCTCGGCTTGAATTGCGCCATGACCCACAATGCCCCGTACGATTCTCTTGATTTCCTCATTGTCCTCAATCGCGACTTCCCCCGCGATCCTGATGTTCTCTACGCCGCCGCCCACGCTTTCTCCGATCTCTCTCTTCGTGCTTCCCAGGACCTCGTTCGTGAAGCCCCTTTTTCCTATCAGGTCCATGAGCTCAACGCTGAAGCTCTCGAAACCCAGGGCCGGTGGCAAGAAGCTGCCGCCGAATACCAGAAAATCATCGATATCGATCCCACGCTGCGAGGCATCCATGGCCGCCTGGGTCGCGTTCTTCTATCCGCCCCGCAACCGACTCCCGAGGCTGTAGCAAAAGCGAAGAAGGCCTTCGAAGATGAGCTGGAAATCGATCCAAACAACGCCACTGCGGAGTATGTCTTGGGTGAACTCGCAAAAGGCGACGGCGATTTGTCCGCCGCTATCGCCCACTATTCTCGCGCCACAAAAATCGACGCTGGTTTTGCGGAAGCCTATCTTGGGCTGGGTTCCGCGCTCGTCGAGCGCAAGCAGTTTGCCGAGGCCATCCTTCCACTCCAAACCTACGAAAAAATGGCCCCCGATAGCCCCACCGGACACTATCAATTAGCGCTCGCCTACAACGGCGTGGGACGCAAAGAAGACGCCAATCGCGAAGCCGCCCTCCAGCGCGACACCGCCAAGTCTCTCGAACAGCTCAAGCGCCGCGTCGCAGAGGGCCTCGAGCATCAAAAGCCTCCGCAGTGAAAACCGCTTTCCTCATCTTTCCTTCCGTCGCCGGACTTTTCCTCTCGGTTTCCGTACTCTTCTTCCTGGCGTCCTCTTTCGCAAGTCGCGCGCAATCTCCGCAATCGAGCAGCATCTCCCTCGCCACGGAAATGCGCGTTCGCGGACCGGGCTGGTGGCCCACAAAAGGCACGCCCGCTCACACGGAATACACGGGGCCTGACGCCTGCATGGAGTGCCACGAACTGAAAGCCGATACCCAGCAGTCCACAGCCATGCTTCACGCTGCAGTCCGCGCGCCAGACTCCAAGAGCCTTCGCGAGCACGGCAACTTGCCGTTTCAAACCGGCCCTTACACCTATCAACTCCTCACCACCCCCGAAAAAAGCTCTCTCACTGTCAGCAACGCAACCTCTTCTTTTTCCGTCGATCTGCTCTGGGCGCTTGGCTCCGGCCACATGGGCCAAACTTTCCTCTACCAGCAAAACGCCAAGTTCTTTGAAAGCCACGTCAGTTTCTACAACGCCACGCAATCTCTCGACATCACTCCGGGCCAATCCCATTCCGTCCCCGCAACTCTCGAAGACGCCGCGGGTCGCGCCATCCCTCCCAACGAAGCTCGCCTCTGCCTCGGCTGCCACACCACAGCCTCCACCACCAATAATCAATTCGATCCCAAAGCCGCGTATCTGGGTGTCACCTGCGAAGCCTGCCACGGCCCTGGCGCCCAGCACGTCGCCGCTGCCAGAGCCAAAACCGAAAAGCGCGGCTCCGGATTGACGTTCAATCCCGCCCAGCTCGCCCGGGTGGATTCCGTGGATTTTTGCGGCGCCTGCCACCGCACCTGGCAAGACGTCGTCTCCGGTCAAATGGTCGGCGCCGGCACCTTCAACGTGCGCTTCGCTCCCTACCGTCTCGAAAACAGCCGATGCTGGGCCGAAGGCGACGCGCGCATCACCTGCATGGCCTGCCACGATCCGCACAAACCTCTCTCACACGACGTCGCCTCCTACGATCAAAATTGTCTCGCCTGCCACGCGTCAAGCACCGCCGAGAAAAAATCCGCAAATCATCCCGGCGCCGCCTGCCCCGTCGCTACAAAGAATTGCGTCACCTGCCACATGCCCAAAGTCGAGCCGCCCAATCTCCATTCCACCTTCACCGATCACTGGATCCGCATCGCGCATCCCAACTCCGCCTATCCCGAATAACCCCATGCGCCACGACCTCCATCTTCGCCGCGATTTTCTCCGCTACTTGGCGGGCTCCGCTGCAGCCGCCACTCTTCCCACAATTCTTCAAGCAAAGGCCGCTCCCGACCAACCTTTTCCTTTCTCCGAAATTCTCCCCTCCGCTTCCGGCATAAATTTCGTCCACACCAGCGGCAAGTCCCCTCAAAAATTTCTCCCCGAATCCACCGGCCCCGGCTGCGCCTTCCTCGACTACGACAACGACGGCTGGATGGACATCTATCTCGTCAACAGCGGCCCTTGCGATTTCTGGACTCCGCCCACTCCGCTCCGCAACGCTCTCTACCGCAACAATCGCGACGGCAGCTTCACTGACGTCACCGAAAAAGCTGGCGTCCCCGGCGGCGGCTACGGCATGGGCGTCGCCGTTGGCGACTACAACGCCGACGGCTTCCCGGATCTCTACGTCACGCAATATGGCCGCAGCATCCTCTATCGCAACAACGGCGACGGAACCTTCACCGACGTCACCGAAAAAGCCGGCGTCGCCGCTCCCGGCTGGGCCTCCAGCGCCGTCTGGTTCGACTACGACAACGACGGCCGCCTCGATCTCTTCGTCTGCCGCTTCGTCGATTTCACCAAGCTCACCCACCACGTCTGCAACGCCCCCAACATCCCCGCGCTCGCCGGCATCAACGAATATTGCTACCCGCGCATCTTCAACCCCATGCCCAGCTGGCTCTTCCACAACAACGGCGACGGCACCTTCACCGACGTCAGCCAGAAAATGGGCATCGCCGATAATCCCGGCAAATCCTGGGGCGTCGTCGCCACCGACATCAACAACGACGGCTTCCTCGATCTCTTCGTCGCCAACGACACCACCGCCAATTTCCTTTTCGCCAATCGCAAAGGAAAAAAATTCGAAGAAATCGGCTTCACCGCCGGCGTCGCCTATGGACCCGGCGGCAAAGCCCGCTCCGGCATGGGTGTCGATTCCGCGGATTTCAATCAGGATGGCTGGCTGGATCTTTTCGTCACAAACCTGGACCATGAGTTCTATGGCCTCTACCAAAACAAACACGACGAATCCTTCGAAGACAAAGCCGGCCCCACCGGCGTCGCCCGTGCCACGCAAATGATGAGCGGCTGGGGCGCCAAATTTTTCGACTTCGACAACGACGGCCTTCTCGACCTCTTCGTAGCCAACGGCCATCCCGACGACGTCATCGACAAAATAAATCCCGGCGTAACCTACAGCGAGCCCCTCCTGCTATTCCAAAACAGCCCAACAGGCCTAAAAAACATCAGTCCAGAGAGCGGCCCCGTCTTCACTCGCCAACTCAACGCCCGCGGCCTAGCCATCGGTGATTTTGATAACGACGGCGCGGTCGATGTTCTGATCGCCGTAAACGACGGCCCACCAGTCCTGCTCCGCAACAATGCCGGAACAAAAAATCACTGGCTAGGCCTAACTCTAATCGGCAAAAAATCCAATCCCGACGCCATCGGCGCCCACATCTCCTATCAAGCTGGCGATTTAAAGCAAACCCGTTTCAAAGTAGGCGGCGGCAGCTATCTCTCCTCCCACGACCCGCGCATCGTCCTAGGCCTCGCCAAACACGAAAAACTCGACTTCCTCGAAATCAAATGGCCCCAACCCAGCGCCCAAGTCCAACGCTTCACCGATCTCCCCATCAACCGCTACATCACCCTCACCGAAGGCGATCCACGGTGGCGCTAACCGCACCAGTGGTTTAGTCCCCGATTTCCGCGTTTATCAAGTATCCGACGGCAAGAGGATTCAAGCGCGGTTTGGACGATTGCTCGGAAATCCGACCTGCACTGAATGAATTTGTATTCATTCATTATCGCTTTTGAGGAATCCCAATCGGAAGGTTGTAACTGAACGTGAAGCGAAGCGCGATGAAGGGCTGAGAAAACTTTTCAGGTAGATGGCTAAACGGAGCCGCTTCCCGAATGGCTTGTAAGCTGGCCGCATCAAGGTCACTCTTTTTTGAGCTTGATGTCATTTTCAGAGAATCTTTAGGGACAGTTCCATCCTGCAGAACGTGGAACTCTACCTGGCTTACTCCCTTTTCTCCTTTCTCAACGGAAGGCGGCATGTTGGCAAACCAACTCTTCTTGACGGAGACGTACACGTCTTGAAGATACCGATCAAAATAAACGCCCTCATCGTCGGTGAGCAATTGCAGTCCGCACGCAGCTTTCGCAACTGGAGCGGAACCACTGGACTGCGGCACATCTTTACTTCGCAAAGCGGCTGTTTCGATTGCTTGGAACGGTGCTGTAGTCAAGAGAGCTAGCACTAGCAGGCGGCTTATGTTCGTAAGAACCATGTATTTACCTCTCGGTTAAGTCTCGTATTCCCATAGCAGGGGACTACGGCCTAAGTTCAAGAAAGTAAAAATATGATTGAAGTTGCTGCACCCCTAAGGATATTACTGTCGGTCAACCTCTTACCCCGGCCAAGCTCGCAGTGACAAATCAACAACCCCCTGCAACTCCTCGCGCGAAGCCCCGCCCGCCGATTGCACCGACATCCCATGCATCACCGCCATAACGTACCGCGCCAAATCCCCAGGATCAGCCGCGGCAGGCAAATCCCCCTCAACCTGCGCGCGTTCAAATCGCTCTCGTAGCGCCGCCTCTCCCGTAGCCCGCCGCGCAATCAACTCTTTCCGTATGGGATCCGCTTCATCTCCGCAAGCCAGCGCCCCCTGCACCATCAAGCATCCCTTCGGATTCCCCGGGCACGAAAGCAAATCCGCCGTCCCCACCATCAACCGCTCCGCCACCGCTCGCGCCGTCGGCTCCTTCAGCGCCTCAGCAGTGTAGTTCGTCATTCGCTCCGAATACCGGTCCAGCGCCTTTCGAAACAATGCTTCCTTATTCCCAAACGTGGCATAAATGCTCGGCCGATTAATTCCCATCGCCGCCGTCAAATCCGAAAGCGCCGTTCCTTCATACCCCTTCTCCCAAAACACCCGCAGCGCTGCCTCGAGCGCCTTCTCCGGATCGAAGCCCAATGGTCGTCCTTGGCGCGCCACACGTAACCGAGCGCTTGAACGGGCCATCGCGAGACCGCCTGCCCGCCTGGGAATCCGGAGGGCCCCCCGCCTTTTTTTCTTTGTATCCTTTCTCATACTCCAGCATCCTATCATACGTTTCATAACGACTGGTACAAAAATAACTGTTACCAGCGCAGTCGTCTCGCACGTTTAGTACCAAACGGTACGGAAATCGTACCTGAAAGGGAGTCTCACATGTCCAAACTTAAAGATCAAGTAGCCGTAGTAACCGGCGCCTCCAAAGGCATCGGAGCAGGCATCGCCAAAGCGCTAGCCGCCGAAGGCGCCTCCGTAGTTGTCAACTATTCCTCCAGCAAAGCCGGCGCGGACAAAGTCGTCGCCGACATCGTCAAAAAAGGCGGGAAAGCCATCGCCGTTCAGGCCGACGTCTCCAAACAAGCCGACATCACCCGCCTCTTCGCCGAAACCAAGAAAGCCTACGGCCGCCTCGACATTCTCGTGAACAACGCCGGCGTCTACGTCTTCGCCCCGCTCGAGGGCCTCACGGAAGAATTCTTCCACAACCAATTCGACCTCAACGTGCTAGGCCTTCTCCTAACCACCCGCGAATCTCTCAAATTTTTCGGCGACAACGGCGGCAGCATCATCAACATTGGCTCCATCGCCAGCACACTGGCTCCTCCCAACGCCTCCGTCTACGTAGCCACCAAAGCCGCCGTCGACGGCATCACCCGCTCCCTCGCCAAGGAACTCGGCGCCCGCAAGATCCGCGTCAATTCCATCAACCCCGGCATGATCGAAACCGAAGGCGTCCACACCGCAGGCTTTGCCGAGAGCGATTTCCGCAAGTGGATCGAGTCCACAGCCCCGCTAGGCCGCATCGGCCAAACGGACGACATCTCCCCCACCGCGGTCTATCTCGCCTCTTCCGATTCCAAATACATGACCGGCGAAACGCTCCAAGTAGGTGGCGGAGTAAGATAATCTTTTTCGGCCAGCAAATCTCTACAGCCAGACGGGCCGCGCAAGCGGCCCACGGCTGCCTCAATTTGGACAGTGCTTTAAAGCAATCCAGCTCACAATCAAGCTACGCCGACGCAAACCAATCCCTCTTACCCTTCCACGCCTCGCGCCCCCTCGTGCGACTGGTCTGGCGGAACTCTAAGTACGTCCAACAATCATTACATGTGCAACAAATGTTACTAGCCCAGAACGCGCCAAAAAACGGATGCGGTCTATCGAAAAGCATCCTCTTGACACCAGCACTCTATGCGATTAGCCTCTCTCCAATCGGACAGCAACATATGTTGCGAAAGCCGCGCACTGGTGGGTGGCGGCATCAGCCGGGGATAGTCGTTCTAATCAGCAATCGAGTGGAGGACTGACGCATGGCCGCAAAGGAAACACTCATCTCTTCGATCGACATTCAGAAAAACCGCGCTTCCCACAGTTGCGCTCTACTACTCTGCGCAACGCTTGTTGCATTATTCCTCGGCGGAATTCCCGCGAATTCCGCAGCGCAAACCGCGGGTACCGGCGCTCTTTCCGGCACAGTGACGGATCAATCCGGCTCCAGCATCGCTGGCGCGCAAGTAAAAGTCACGAGCGAAGCTTCTGGCGAAGTGCGTACGGTCACCACCAACGCCACTGGCGCGTTCATCGTTCCCCTGCTTTTGCCCGGCACTTATCGCGTCGAAGTCTCCCAAACCGGCTTCCGCTCGGTAACCGTCCCGCGCGTTAAGATTACCGTCACGGAAACCAACGCGCTCACCCTCCGGCTCGAAGTCGGCCAGATTGCGGAGACTGTGGTCGTCGAAGCGCAGGTCGCACAGCTCCAAACCGAATCCAGCACACTCGGCCGCGTTACCTCCAGCGAGCAAGTCGAATCCCTGCCTCTCGCCATGCGCAACTTTACTCAGATCATCGCTCTCAACCCCGGCGTATCAGCCGAAATTTCTAACGCCGGCGAATTGGGTCGCGGCGGCGGTGGCAACAACCAGGATCCTACCGTGTCGGCCGGTAACTGGGCTTCCGACAACAATTTTCAGATGAACGGCGTGGGCGTCAACGACATCCAGCAGAGCGGCTATTTCAGCGCGGGCGTCGCCATCCCTAACCCCGATACCATTCAGGAATTCAAAGTCCAAACCGGTCAATACGACGCCTCGTATGGCCGGAACGCCGGCGCTAACGTGGACGTTGTCACCAAGGGCGGCACCAACGCATATCATGGCGCGGCCTGGGAATATTTCCGCAACAACGATATGAACGCCAACACCTTCTTCCTCAATTCCCATGAGCAGCCCCGAGCTATTCTCAAACAGAACCAGTTTGGCGGTGATTTTGGTGGTCCCATTAAGAAGGATAAGCTCCAGTTCTTCACCTCGTACCAGGGCACGCGCCAGCGTAACGGCCTTGACTTAAACTGCTCCTCGAATCTTAGCGAGGCGCCGCTAACCAACGATCGCTCGGCGGCCGCTCTTGGGGCTCTCTGGGCAGCCCACCCAGACGCTCAAACCGCAATCGGCGGCGTTCAGGTCGCCCCGAATGGGTCCAACATCAATCCCACCGCACTTGCCCTCCTGAACACAAAGCTGCCCAACGGCAGTTATCTCATCCCAACGCCTCAGTCCATCAACTCCAACCTTCCTTTTGACGCGCAGGGCTCCGCCGCCTTCAGCGAAGCCTGCCCCTTCACCGAAGACCAGTTCATGACCAACGCCGACTATGAGATGTCCCCCAAGAGCAAACTCAGCGGCCGCTTCTTCTTCGCGAATAGCGGAATCACCTACACCTTGCCACAAACGAACCTGACTGGCGGCGGCTCGCCTCCAGGAGCTCCCGTCAACCTCACGCAAGACTTCCGGAATTTTTCGCTGACCCACACCTATATTATTAGCCCCACGCTATTGAATGAAGCGGAAGTCGCCTACCACCGAATCTTTGCAACCTTTGCTCAGGCGATACCAGGCTTTACCTGGTCGCAGGTCGGCGTTAACGTTATACCCGCTGACAACGACATTCCTGCTGTCGCAATCGACTACCCGTCCGCTTCAGGGCTGGGCCTCGGTGGCAACGGCCAAAACGTCTTGATTGCCGAGAACACCTACACCTTTCAGGATTCCGTTTCCTGGACCAAAGGTAAGCACAACTTCCGCTTTGGCGCAGGCCTCTCCCGCGAGCAGAACAACCAGATCGGCTTTCACTATCTCGCGGGGGAAGCCTTCCTCACTTGGTCCGATTTCATGATCGGCTTACCGGCAGGGTCGGCGGCCAGTGGCGGCAATGGCTCTCCCACGGGGTTTAGCAATATGATTGCCTCCCTTGACTTGCTCGGCCTTTTCGATCGCGCCTACCGCGATTGGGAAATTTGGAGTTACGCGCAGGACGACTTTAAAGTCACCAAACGGCTGACCCTTAATTTGGGCCTCCGCTACGACCATATTGGTGACTTCGGGGATGCACTGGGCCGCAACTCCGGCTTCGATGTCTCGCTCGCCGATCCTAATCCACCAGCCACTGGCACCTTAGCCGGTACCACTGTCCCCAACAACTACACGGGCACCATCCCAGCCGGCGTCAAGCAGCTCAATAACGACTTTGGTATGAACGGCGTCGGCCAGAACACGTGGAATCCACGCCTCGGCCTTGCCTACCAAATGCCCTGGACTCACGATAAGGTCGTAATTCGCGGCGGCTACGGCGTTTACCATTCGCGGTCGACTGGCCAGCCATTTCTTCAATTGATTTCCGCTCCACCGTACGGCCAGTTCCGGATTTTTTCCGCCGGTTCTGCGGGCCCCTTCTCCGAGCAGCAGCCCCTGCCCCTTTCGTCGCCAGCCTTCCCGACTTTCATCCCTTATTCCCCGACAACTTCAAATGCGATCACCACGTTCGATCCTGTGTATCGACCACCCCTCGTTCAGGAGTACAGCCTCGGTGCCCAGACGCAGATTACTCCCAGCTTGGTTCTCGAAGTCGGGTATTCCGGCGCCCGCGGCTTACATCTCCTGGACGTGCGTTCGGTCAACCAGGCGGCCCTGGCCAGCGCAGCTGACCCGATTCGCGGCGAGACGACAAATACGCTTGCGAATCTGCCCCTTCGCGTTGCTTTCGAAGGCTTCTCACCCTATTCCATGACGCAAATCGAATCCGATGGCGCGTCGTGGTACAACGCTCTTTTGGTCAGCTTGAACAAACGATTTAGCCACGGCTTGCAGGCGCAAGTTTCCTACACTTGGGCTAAAGATCTGTCTACCACCTTCGGCTCGACAACGGGACCTAACGGAGGTCAGGTAACCGGAAATCAGAACAATCTCGCAGCAGGATACGGCCCGGACAACTTTGTCCGTCCTCAGCGCCTGGTGATCAATTATTCCTATCAACTTCCCAAGCCTCATTGGAACAGTGCTTTCGCTCAGCAAGCTCTTGGAGGTTGGTCGGTTCAAGGTGTGACGGTATACCAAACTGGGCATTACCTTACGGTTACTTACAGTAACCAAACCAGCGTCTATGGAACTACAACGGACCGTGCATCACTCTCCGGCACCTGCACGCCAGGACAATACGTGACAAGTGGCTCGACTACGTCCAAATTGAGCAACTACGTCAAAACGAGCTGCTTTACGACCCCCGCTGTGGTGGGCAACGACGGCGTAGCCACCGGATTCGGCAACACTGGCGTCGGCATTCTCCGCGGCCCCAGTGAGCTTAACTTCGACTTCTCCCTGTTCAAGGATTTCCCGATCCACAAGATCAGGGATAGCGCTAACCTCCAGTTTCGTTCCGAGTTCTTCAACGTCTTTAACCATCCTTTGTTTCAGGATCCGGACACGAACTTCGGCGACCCGACCTTCGGCCAAATTACCAACACCTACGGCAACCCACGAATCGTTCAGTTGGCTCTGAAACTGAGTTTCTAGCTGGAGGTCTGACCAGAAAGTATTTAAACGCGGGCAGACCGCAACCCAAATCATCGACAGGCTCAGAGCAATCGCAGCCGGTTGCCCTGAGCCTGTCTCCTTTTTCTGCCTTACCGCAACTCCATCTGCCCTATGTAACTCCCATTTCCGCGAAGCAGAAAAACTGGTACCTTGCCTCCTGCATATTGAGAAACGCAAACTGCCTCACGCGTAGTATTTCTTGAGCTAGATGCAAGCGTGAGCGCATTACCAGGAGCGAGGGCGATGAAACATACGGCGGCAGTCATCGGTGTGGGATTTGTCGGCAGAGCGCACGTAGACGCTCTGCGGCGTCTGGGAATTCCCATACGCGGCATTCTTGGCAGCTCGAAAGAGCGCGGCGCGGAATCCAGCCAGGCTCTCGGCCTCGAACACGCCTACGCTTCGCTCGACGAGCTCGCCGCGGACCCAAACGTAACCTCGGTCCACATCTGCACGCCCAACCACGTGCACTTCGAGCAGGCCAGCAAATTGCTCCGCGCTGGCAAACACGTGCTGTGCGAAAAGCCGCTGGCCATGGATTCGCGCGAATCCGAAATGCTGGTGAAGCTCGCGCGCGAAGCGAATCGCGTTGGTGGCGTCGCTTACAATTTGCGCTACTACCCGCTTTGCCAGGAAGCGCGCTCTCTGATCCAGAAAGGCGAGATTGGCACGCCGCACACCGCGCACGGAAGCTTTCTGCAGGACTGGCTCCTGCATCCCACGGATTGGAACTGGCGCCTCGAACAAAAGCTCGGCGGCGAATTGCGCGCTGTCTCCGACATCGGCACGCACGCCATGGATTTGCTGATGTTCCTGACGGGCAAGAAAATCACGGAGGTATGCGCGGATCTAGCCACGGTTATTTCTGTTCGCCGCAAGCCACGCGGCCGCGTGGAAACCTTCAAGAAAGCCGACGCCACCGCCTATGACGAAATGCCTATGACCAGCGACGACTACGCCACCATGCTGCTTCATTTTCAGGACGGCTTGCGCGGCGTCGTCACTGTTTCCCAGGTCAGCGCCGGCCACAAAGCGAAGCTGAGCTTCGGCATCGACGGTTCGAAAGCTTCGCTGTGGTGGAATGCCGAAAATCCGAATGAAATGTGGATTGGCCGCCGCGACACGGCTAACGGCTCGATGCTCAAGGATCCTGCACTGATGACTGCCGAAGCGCGTCCATACGCTGTGTATCCCGGCGGGCACACCGAAGGCTATCCCGACACGTTTATGCAGCTCTTCCGCGACTTCTACGAATACATTGCGGCGGGCGATTGGAAAGCGCCGCGAAAATTTCCGACTTTTCAAACCGGCCACGACGAAATGCTGCTTTGCGACGCTATTCTGAAAAGCTCGCAATCCAGAGCCTGGGAACCCGTCCAATGGGACTAACTTGGAGTGCGGCAGCTCTGCTGCCGCTTTCTTCGGCGACGCCCACGACTCTGTAATTGGCAAAGCTCAATCAGTCAGGCCGTCCTCAGCGCCGACGACGCCTCCCTTCTGAGGCGGATAGCGATAACTCAAGCTCGGCGGCAGCCGGTCCGACCGCGACCGCGTGTTGTATTCCAGCTGGTACCCAAGATGCTGCGCATCATCCGGATATTCCTTGCCCGCGGGATACGGGTAGGGCAGCAGCGAGTGCCGCGGAAGCGGTTCGACGCTGAAAGCGTAGGCCGCGTAGAAATCGAGATCCTTCTCGAAGCCGTTGGCATAGAAGAAATAATCACGCACCCAACCGGCGGGAAGCGCAGGCAAGTTGCGCGGATCGAAATCGAGCTTGACGCCTTCGCCAGATCCGAACACGACGAAACGATCGTCCACAGCCGTGAGCAAATCCAATACATCGCCGAAGCGCGTGTAGTTGCCGGCCGCGCGCGCATACGGCCCGGTCATGCTACGGTTCGTGAAAGAATAAATTGTGTCGCTCGCAGGAGTAAGGCGAATTTCACGCGGGTAGCCGAGAAATTCCAGCGATGCTTTCGCGAGCGGAACTTCGGCGGTGCGAATTTCTTTTGCATCGGGAGTTTGATCGATGCGAATCGCGTCCCAATAAATTTTTAGATTGCTGACGATGCGAATCCGGCGCGTCCCCGGCGGAAGTTTGCCGGTGAGGTCTGTGACCATGGTGCGTTCGAGACCGGCGGGAAAGCCCATGTCTTCCACGACGCGGACCCATTTGTTATTTGCATCCTGTGCTTCGACATACGGAGCAATGACTTTGACGCCTGCTTGATCGGCGGCGTACATCGAAGTGGCCGTGAAATAGTCGGTGTAGCCGTCGATGATCATGCGCAACGGTTTTGCGGCGTTCCATTTGCCGAGATCGAGTTCGATCCAGTGGAGTTTTGCGAAACCAGTGAACGATAAACCTTCGAAGCCAGTGACGTACTTGCGATCACGCTGCGAGATCAGCGAGAGAACATCGTTGCCATGATCATCCCACGCGCCGAGCGGCGGATGAGCTTCCTGGCTAGCGATGACGCGAAACTCAGGGAAAGGCGGATTGGAAACAAACCGCTCGTTGGGAAACACTTCGTAAGCCGCAGGATGATCGATCGCGAGCAGACGCAGCTGATCCAGATAGACAGTCTCTTCCATCGGCTCCATGAAGCGGAAACTCAACATGCCGTGAAGTGGATGAACACTCTCAGCGCCGACTTTGAGGTATTCGTCCGGATCGGGAACGTCGCGCTCCGCGACATTGTTCTGGCCGGGGCCAACCCAATGGCCAACGACGCCTGGACCAATCATGTCCGCGATAAATTCATATTCCTTGCCATTCCAGGAAAATAAAACGGGACAAGAACTGCCGCGACGGTCGAGTTCGCCGATGGATTGAGTCTTTTTGGCGGTGAGATTTATTTCGTCCTGCGGAACTCCGGTGGGCCAAAGTAGACGAACGACTTCAGCGTTTTTTTCTTCGCCAAGGCCAGCGAGGATGCCAGGCGCATTTTGCCCGAGATACCCGCTCGCGCCTTGTACTTCCCACTTTTGATAGAGCGAGCCTGCATAAATTTCTACTTTCGTGCCGATGCTATTTTTGTTGTCGGCAAGAGGTTTGAGCTCGATGCTCATCCAGTTGTGCTGATTCGCCCCTTCGTTTTTCAGGAGGAGCGGTGCGTTGCCGAGCTGCGTAACGACAAGATCGGGGCTGCCGTTGCTGCTCAAGTCCGCGACGGCGATGGCGCGCGGCTGCGAAAGCTTTACCGCGTCCAAATGAACTTCTTTCGTGACATCGGCCCAGCCCTTCGCACCGAGATTGCGCAGCAGGCGCAATTCGCCGCCGCAGCTAGATTCACCGGCAGCGACGAGATCGAGCCAGCCATCATTGTCGTAATCAATCGCGGAAATTCCCCAGCCGCGTTGCCATCCGAAATCTGGAAGAGGTACGCGCTCAAGATGTTTGCCATCGACGTTGCGCCAGAGGCTGATCCCGGGAGCGCCAGCGTGCGTGAAAGCGAGATCCATCCAACCGTCTTTGTTGAAATCGAAAGCGACGACGCCGACGGCAGGTGGCAGATTTTCTTTTTTGAAATCAATTGCGGGAAGCGCAGTGAATTTTCCTTCACGCGGATTTAGATAAATGGATGCGCCGTCGTTGCCTCCGGCAAAAACAAAATCGATGGCGCGATCGTTGTTGAAATCTGTAGTGACCAAGCCTGCGCCGGTGGCGTCGAAGCCGAGACCGCTTTCGGCGGATACATCCGTGAAGGTGCTGTTGCCGTTGTTGCGCCATAGAAAATTGTGGGCGGCTGTTTCACGCGTAGCAGCCGCTGTGGGCTGCATGGTGATGTACAGATCGAGATCGCCGTCGTGGTCGTAGTCGACGAAAGTTGCGCCGACGCAGCCTTTTTCGCGGCGAATGCCAACCTTTTCCGTGACGTCTTCGAATTTTTCCGCGCCGTTATTGTGAAAAAGCCGGATGCCATCAGCGAAACAGACCGCCAGATCGGTGTGGCCGTCATTGTCGAAATCGCCTGCGGCGCAGCCGAAGCCAGCTTCGTTGATGTATAGGCCAGACTCCTGAGTGACATCGGAAAATTTGCCACCGCCGAGATTGCGGAGAAGGTGGCTGGCGTTGGCTTTGTCTGCGGTGACGAGGAAAAGATCGGGCTTGCCGTCGCCATCGTAATCGAAGATGCATGCGCCGACGCTGGGACCAGGCGGAAAATAATTTGCAGCTTGGCTTTGCACGATGGATGTGTACGGCAGCGGTGCGAAGTGAACGGGAATAGCGGGCGGCGCGTTTTGTACGGAGCTGCGCGGAAGTTCCGCGAGAGAGAAGCGACCTTGATCGCCGTAGCCGGCGCCAAACGGAGTGGCGACATGGTCGGCGGTCATCTTTTGGAATTTGGCGAGATGTTCTTTGGCCGCTTCGGGATTGCCGCTGCGCTGGTAGGCGCGAGCCAGCCCAAATTCGGCGGACGCGTGAAACGGAAGGATGGCGAGAGCTTTTTGAAATGCGGCGATAGCGAGATCGTAGCGCTGAAGCTGCGAATTCAAGTAGCCGACGAAATACCAAGGGTCGGCTTCGTCGGCGATTTGCGTGACGTGCGTGAAGGCGGCGACGCCTTTTTCCGCGTCGCCGAGATCTTTGTAGACGAGGCCGAGGTTGTACCAGGCGTAGGGATCCTGCGGAAGTTTCTCCGCGGCGGCGGCGAGAGCCGTGCGAGCGGCTTCGAGTTTTTGCTGCGCAAGGAGAGAGATGCCGAGATTGACGCGGGCGACTTCGAATTGGGGGTCGGCGGCGAGCGATTGTTCGAAGAGTTTTTGCGCGTCGGCTGGGCGCTGCTGATTCATATAGGCGACGCCCAAAGTGTTGAGCCGGTAGGCTTCGGCGGGATCGATATGAGGCGCAGTTTTCTGCGCAGCCGGGGAGGATGGGGTTTGAGCGGCGCGCGAATGGAGAAACGATGCGGCGACACAAACGACGGATAAGCAAACTATGACGACAGCGGCACGCCGAGGGGAAGCTTGCATCAGGGTCTTTGTCCTGTCCGCGAAGCGCAGCAAATCGTGGAAGGCTGCGGTGCGGGGCAGTAAAGATTCTGTGTGCAGAGGGGGATAGCGTCAACCGTTTTTGTAGAGGCCATCTGAAGGCGAGCCGAATGTTGACACATTCACGCGGGATGCGAGAATTGCCGCCGAGGAAGATATACCTATGGACGATTTCCCGGAGTTCATGAAGTGTGCCGAGAACAGGATTGCAACGAGTATTCAGGCGACGCCCGGAGTAGAGGGTTACGTGTTTGATGGTGCGGCGGGGAGTCAAATGGCGTTTTGGACTTGCCGCGAAACCGCGAGTTCCGCGCCGCATGCGCATGACTTCGACGAATACATGGCCGTTGTGCAGGGATGCTATACCCTCATCATCGAGGGCAGACGGATTCCCATCAAGGCGGGAGAGGAATATTTCATTCCGAAGGGCGTTTCGCACGGCGGTGAGGTTATGGCTGGAACCCGGACGATTCACGCTTTCGGTGGGCGGCGAGCTGAGAGAGTTCGTAAGTAGATTGTAGGTAATGCGGCAAATGGATTCAGGCACGATGTATCGTGCCCCTACAAAGCAGGGGATAAAGCACGGAGTAAAGAGCACAGCCAGGAGTGGCTGTGCTACTTGGCGGCTCGTGGTCATGACGGTTTTTTTGTGGGGTCGGGTTCTGGAATGGATGGATCCCAGGTCGGAGCCGTTTGAGTCGAAGTGTCCGTTGCCGTAGTGGCGACGGGGGGTGCGTCGGTGGAAGTTGTATCGGGAGTGTCATCGGCAGGAGTTGTTTCGAGTTCCACTGGGGCGGTGGGGTCGGTGATGCCGGCTTCGTGGTCGGCGTCGATGGCGGAGAGAGTGCGGAGCTGGAGACTGTTGATGAAGGCGAGGACAGCGGCGCGGCGGGGAGAGAGGTATCCAGCAGCAAGAAGCTTATAAAGGGTGCCGAGCGAGTTGTTGATGCCCTGTGCGGTTTGAATGGACGAAGCCAATTATCGTGAAAATGGAAGTCTTTTGCGGTAATCCTAAACCGGAGGTAGTTATTTTTCACATAGAAAAGAAATAGGAACCCCTCTGGGCGGGTGGCCCTAACACTCAGCTGAGAGATGGCGGGTGGCAGCGTTTTAACTCCTCGGTGGCCTACCGTCTTCGGTTTTGCTTGTTGCCGGGTGCACCGGCTGACCGCGAACTGTCCTGAGATTTCGCTCAATTCGCTGCTAACCAGGGCGATTCTGTGCTGTATGGAACTGCGCTCGATAAGAACTCTGCGAGAGAATCCTTGCGCGTGCTTCTTGTCTCCCTGAAACCTCTCGGCGCGCTCTGGTAGCTAACGCCAGGGGGATTCGCCAGTATCAGATGCACTCCTTTGCCTCCCTGAAAAGCGCGACGCTTATTTGAGTCCGTCGCGCTTTTCCACCCACGAAACGCAACACTGCGCTCAGGCCAGCGAGCCACGGCGACGGCGTAAAGCCTTTGTGTGCGGAGAGCGGCGCGGCGAGAACGCAACGGTTCGAGTGAAGTGTTGCGTTATAGCTTCCGGGGCGATGCGCGTCGATCGTCGAGAGTGACGATACTTCGCAGCCGCGAGCGCAAGACGCGGATGAGGTACCTGCGTTGCCGGTCGTTAAGTTCAAGCTTCGCTATCGCGAGTTCGGTTCGTAGGAGTAGCGCATCAGCCAGCCTGTCGAAGTCGGGATCCACAGAGCTTTTCTTGGGGCGGCCGCGTTTCGGTAACCCATGCTTTCGAATCTGTGCCGCGATCCATTCCCACGTCTCTTTTTCCGGGAGTTCTTTTCTCATCTGTTGGCCTCAGTACTTCGCCATGGGAACGGCGCTGGCAACCTCGGACCCCCGCTGATCGCTCGTCCCCGTGTTGAGCAACGTGGACGAGATGGACGCATGGCCGAACTGGTGTTTTATCAGCGCCAGGTTGCAGTTGCCGGCAACCCGGTACGATGCCAGGCTATTTTGAAACATGCGCGTGTCGTTTGTCTGTGGGCAACCCACAGACTCGGCAATCGCAGTCCACGCAGCAATACAGGCGGACGATAATTTGGCCTAGATCGGATTCAAGAATTGCTTTTGTGCTTGACCTGTGGAGCTGATGGCTTTGGGCCGCAGGGGCAACGAATCGGCACAGCGGCCCTCAAGGAGAGCAGAAAAGACGGCCCAGCCCGCCATTTCGATTGCTCGACGGCCTTCGTCTCCCTGCTCTCCCCACTAGGCCTGAACCCTAGCCATAGAAAGAAGTTGCTGTCTCAGGGTATCTAAAACTGGCGGGTGGCAGCGCCTTTACTCTGGGGTGGCCCATCGTTTGCGGTTTTGTTTCTTGCAAACGGTGGAGCACTCCTCTCCCTCTTTCGTCCTTCTATTCACTGCCCACTATTCACTATTTTCTTTCTCGCAGGATGGCAGCCAGGACGCGGGGATTGCGGCGACCGTGGGGCAGTTCTCGCTGCGCGGGCGATAAGATAAGAGAAGAGAGATCTCATCTTCAAAAACCAAACCCGGAAGGGAGGGTACCCCGACAGAAAAAGATAAAGTCAAAATCGTCTCGGCGAGTTAAGAATGTCCCCCGCCACGGATGGGACATCGGCTGGGTGAAACGATATGCGTACGAGATTCACATTCTCTCGTAGGAGGAACACCTCATGGCAGGACCTTGGAAAGCCCTAACGAACACCCCTTCTTTCAGTGTGGACACAATGCTTCTTCTCACCGATGGCACGGTGATGTGCCACGAATATGAGACCGCCAATTGGCATAAGCTCGTTCCGGACGCCAAAGGTGACTATGTGAAAGGCACCTGGCATCCGATGAGCCCGATGGTGGCAAATGCGCCCTTGACGCAAAACGGACCTGTGAACGCGCCCCTGTACTACGCCTCGGCCGTGCTTAAGGATGGACGCGTGTTTGTGGCAGGCGGAGAGTACAACGGTGGCGTAAATCTCGATCTGGCAGCCGCAGAGATCTATGACCCCGTTGCGGATTCCTGGACTTCCGTGCCCGTGCCGTCAGGCTGGACCAATATTGGAGACGCACCCTCGTGCGTCCTGCCGGATGGCAAGCTTCTGCTGGGGAGCATCAAGACGAAAAAAACTGCGATCTTTCATCCCGCAACAAATACCTGGACTGCGGGCGGCCTAAAAAATGACACAAGCTCCGAAGAAGGCTGGACGCTCCTGCCCAACGATTTTATTCTCTGCCCGGAAGTTAACAATCATCCGAAGGCCGAGAAGTACAAAATAAAAACCAATAAGTGGGTGAGCGCAGGGGCGGTGCCTGCAGCTGCTGATCTCGTCCTGAACGCGCCTGTCTCGATTGAAATTGGTCCCGCGATTCTGATGCCTGATGACCGAGTGTTCTGCGCTGGCGCCACTGGCCACACCGCAGTGTACAAGGTCAAAACCGGAGCATGGTTCGCCGGACCCGATTTCCCCGTGGGGACGGGCGGAAAACTGATGCGCGCGTTTGATGCTCCGGCGTGTCTCCTACCTAACGGCCGCGTACTGTGCATGGCGGGAAGCGTCATCACGACCGGGGTCGATGCGGGTTGGGCCGGCCAACCTGTGAGCGTCTTCGAATACGATGGCACGGGGCTGAATCCGGTAGCGGGCCCTGCGAACGCTGCGACTACCGTCACTTTTAACTGCCGATTCCTGCTTTTGCCGACAGGGCAAGTTCTGTATTCCACCTGTACGTCGAAGCTGCAGGTCTTTACTCCCACCGGGGGACCTCATCACCACTGGCGCCCACACATTACTCATGTGCTTAAATCTTTGCGCCACGGACACACCTATCGGCTGACCGGACGCCAACTGAACGGCTTGTCGCAAGCCAATGCCTATGGCGACGATGCGCAAATGGCGACGAACTATCCTCTAGTTCGGCTGAAGCGTGTTGGCAGCAACAAGGTTTTCTTTTGCCGCACGTTCGACCACTCGACGATGGCGGTCGCCACGGGGAAGAAAAAGCATCACACCCACTTCCACGTCCCACACACGATCCCGGTGGGCCACTACGAATTGGTAGTTATCGCAAACGGCATCCACTCGCAACACGTGAAAGTCCACGTAAAACCGTGAGTTCTCTTCGCCAGGAAAAGCAGATTCCTCGCTACGTTCGGAATGACACTTCGTTGTGCACGATCGTACGGGGCATGCGGCGATTGCTTAGAAGGTGAAAGTGGACGCTGACAAAGGCGTCCACCCTACGGAGTGTTTATTACTGCGAGCAGCTCTCGCTTACCATTTTCAGATCGGAAACGTCCAGCCGAGTGGTCGCCGACGCGGAAGAGCCGTCGGTGGAGTCAGTGGTGACAGCAGTACCGGTTACGGATACCGTGTGGCCCACATGTTTTGAGATGTCCACGGTCTTACTGCTGACATCCCAGCCTTTACCGTCTTTTGCAGTGAGAACGAACACGTCTGTGGTCGTGCCATTGTGGAGGCAACCAGCAACCGTGACCGTGGCGCTGGACCTTTCCTTTGCCTGGTGAGAAGTTGCGGTCGCAGCCAGAGCAGTGGAGCCTAGTGCAAACGCCAGTGCCAGAAGACCAGTGGTAAATTTGATTTTCATATTTATCTCCCTCAATTCGAAGTTATTCGCCAGAATTCCCATTTTGGACTCGGGAGGCGATGGGTCTGCCCAAGAGCGTCCAGTTTGAAATCCGTTTGAGCAAGGGTAGGAGAGATTTTGGGTAGTGTCTGTTCAAATTGGGGCACTCTGGCGGTTTGATGTTCGCTTTTGGAAGATAATTTTTGGCCAGTAGTGGCCGGGAGCTGCGACGGAAGCTCCTGGGATGAAAATGGTTGGATTAAGGTGCGGCCACCCGCCATCGGTGAGAAATATTGCAGCGATTTTGATCTTTGTTCTCGTTTGCACCAATTCGTTCAAGCGGCCCTTCAAAATAATAAGTGGTTCACGAAAAACCATCGTGACACTGGCTCTTCTGTTCGCTCCCTGGTATCTGATTACTGATTCGGATTATTTCTTCCTCCCTACTCCTTCACATGCGCCAACGGAATCTGCGAAAACAATTGTAAATCGACTATCATAGACAGGCGCCGATCCAATTGGAAAAACGTTGCCGCCTTCCTCCCCGGCAAGACCTGGGTCACCGTCGGCACATACTTTAGCCGCAACGCCTGCGCCTCCGCGTCCACCTCCATCCAATGCCGCACATAAATCAGCGCCTCCTGGTCCGACATCGTTTCCCACGTTTCCGCGTACTGCTTCAACAGTGCATATTTCGAGTTGTTCACCTCATGCAAGTCGTCCGCGTAGTGTTTGTAGATGGGCCAGAACTTCTCCGCCTCAGGATCCGACAGCGACATATTCTGCCCAATCACCTGCATTTTCATTGCCCGTATATCTTTCCGCAGCAAAGCAATGTCCTCGTCCGACACCGTTGGGCTGATGACCTTCTGCAGGATAACCTGTTGCCCCTGCACCGCCGCTCCCAGCGTCTTCGCCCCCGCCGCAGTCATTCCCCCACTCAGCGCCGTCGCCACCAGCATGCCCGCAACAAACGCCCCAGCCAATCCCGCCGCTCCCATCATTTTGCACTGCATAATCTTTCTCCTTACCTTTGTCCTCTTGCCACAAAGAACCACTGAGAACTGCAAGTCCGAGTGCATGTTAATACAGTTGGGCTGCTCATGGATTACTTGCATCCCTGTCAAAAATGACACTGTCGCCTAGCGGGGACTGCCGATATCCTGCAAGCGGGAGTCACTCTCAGGGGGCTGGCCAGCGATTCAGCGACATCGGGTGGCAGCCTAATCCGCGAACGCCCAATGAATGCCCGCGTCGGGAAAGTCAATCAGTGCTCACCGTGGTTTTCGCCCATTGTGGAACGGGAGGTCAAATGATCAAGAACAGCACGGCAGCAGTTCTGGTGCTGAGCGGGTTTCTATTCGCCGGGGATGCGTTGATCGCACAGAATCGCGCAGCCCAGACCGCGCAACCCGTGGCCGGCAGCGAGAACGCATCATCGATCGATCAAGAGATCGCCATGCTGAGGTCGGACCTGCGGTCCACCCGAAAGCAAGTTATCGCCGCCAATATGAAGTTGACCGACACCGAAGCGGAGAAGTTCTGGCCGACCTACGACCAATACGTCGCCGAGTTGGTGAAGATCAACGACGCGAAATACGCTCTCATTAAAGAGTATCTGCAAAACACGAACATGACGGACGAGCAGGCCGATGGCCTCTCGAAGAGGTGGCTTGCGGTGGATGAATCCGTCATCCAACTCCGACTCAAATACATCCCCATCTTCCGTAGGGCGCTATCGGCCAAAGGCACCGCGCAGTTTTTTCAACTCGAGCGGCGCGTTCAAATTATGATCGATCTGCAACTGGTAAGCTCGATTCCGCTGATTGAGCCTTAGCTGCATGGAGTGCCAAACATGAGGTATGCGGTAGGCGATCCAATTACAGGATCGTGGCGATCAAGCGGGTAACCGCCTTCAAACCAGCTTGAACAAGGTCGCCCGAGCGAGCGTCCTCCCACCACTCGGCATCATGCTCCTGAAATACAGACGATATTTGCTCCTTTGCCATGGCCAGTTTCAGGGGCAGCGCCGGATCAACCGGCTTAGGCTCGGCAGCTTCCTTGAGTTGCGCCAGCATCTGTTGCTGCTGCTTCATGTCCAGCATGGAAATCGCGGAGTGGCAGTAGGGACAAACCGAGTTGGTTTGCAGGTCGATGGACGCGCCACAGTTGGAGCAGTTCACACTCTGTACGTTCAGTTTCAACTCCTGGATCTCTTGGGGGGAGAGCGTATGGATGAAGTTCTTTTCTTTCAGGAAGTCGAAAAAACCGATGAACTTCCCGTGTCCATTTGCACATACCCAATAGTTGAACCGCGTGCTATGGACCAGATCGTGCGCCAGCGACAGCGGGCCACCGCATCGGGGGCACCGGAGCACGTCCAACAAGGTTGGCTTAACCGTTGACGAGTGCTCACCGATGAATTTCATTAGCTTAAGCGTGGAGCCGGGAGAGAGTTGCAGGCTTTTGTGCGGATCGAACCAGAACGATTGGCAGGCTGTGCATACGTCGACGGTGACCTGCGTGCCCACGCGGCCGTCCAGCGTCCAGTCGGTCATATCCTTTCCACAATTGGGGCAGTTCATGACGGCGATTCTAGAGGATTGCTTGAATGAATGCCATCGTACGGGAAGAAACCTCCGGAACTGCTCTGGCAGACACCAAGGGGTTTTTCATCAGGTGTTTAGGCGATGAGAAAGTCTTTCGCTGGCAAACGGACGACGGCCGATTCATTCTGGCGTGGTCTGTCGCGAGATGGAGAGGACGCTTCGGAATTTCGGGGTGAGGCGAGTGTATGAAAGTTGCTCTTCGCGAACTGATTCAAAAATTTAATCGCAGGGCGAGTTGAATTTGGCGCGCCGGGGCCACAAAGCTGGGCGAGCCAAACGTCGGATTCGCCGGACTGGTGATGGCGTCTCCAAATCCCTGCGGGATCCGCCCCACGAAAGCTGCAGCTCCGTAGACGGTGTCGATGGCATTGACGTTCGGGCGGTTAAATAAGTTGAAGACTTCGGCACTGGCTTCCAGGTTGAACCGTTCGCCTACGTTGAAGACTCTTTGCAGGCGTATGTCGGTGGTGTAAGAAGGATCGCCTCGATACGTGTTGCGGCCGATGTTGCCTACACGATCAGAAAAAGGAAAACCGTCTCCGTTTACGTCGAACCCCGCGAAGATCGAGTAATGACGCGGACTTTGCAGGGTATTTAGCACTGAGAGTTTCCAATTCCGTAGCCCCTGGGTCCAGGAATTCGGAGATTCTCCCTGCAGTGCAAGCACGAAACGATGGCGGACGTCGTTGTCGCCTAAAGCGCGGTCCAACTGCGGTCGCAGATAATCCATCGGACTATCGGTCAGTTGAACGTCGGTCGCGAGATCGATGGATTTGGAGAACGTGTAGTTGCCCAGAATGCTGTAGTGGTGTACGAAGGGCTTGCGCACACTGAGAGTTCCCGCATTGTAGGTGGAAAAGCCCGTCGGAGAGGCCATCAGCGAGAATCCAAAATTAGGATCGGCCGGGGTGAAAGCCTGGACGCCCGTCGGAAGGGTGCCGCTCGGGAGCCCGTTGATGCTGAGATAGAGGGGTAGCTTGAGTGCGTGCACGAATTGGTATCCCACGGAGACGAAGAGGTCTCTCGCGATCTCGCTCTCGACCTCGAGGTTGGCTTCTTCGGCGTAGGCGTTCGGAAACTTTCTCTGCACGTAGCCGAGCGGGAATTGGAGCAGCGAGCTGGGGCTGGGATAAACGCCAGTGTGCGTAAAAGCGGAGAATGCCTGGCTGGCGAGAACGGGCCCGTTAACACCTACGATTCCGGATGGCCCCAGCCCAACCAAGCTAGCGGCGGGATTGGAAAACCCTGGCAGGAGGGGCTGATTCATGTAGGTAAAGGCCGACGCGCCTTGCCAAGAGACCATGATGTCGCTGTAGTCGAACGGGCCGGTGAACATGCCGAATCCCGCGCGAACAACTCCTTTTCCTTGGCGGAATGAATAGGCCAGGCCCGCGCGCGGCTGCACGTTTCCGTAATTTGTGGGATTCATCAGTCCATTCAGCCGGATGTCGGCGGAGGACGGAAGAAAATCGATGTCGTAGCGCAGACCGAGAGTCAGAGTAAGGCACGAGGCCGGCCTCCACTGGTCTTGCGCGTAAAAGCCAGAGGGCGTGTGGAGGAAATTCAGGTTCACGCTGTCGTTAAAGGCCGACGCGGCTGGTCCGGCAAAAAGGCCCGTCTCGAATGGCAGTGCGCGCTGGGGAATTTGTTGGCCGAAATAGGATCTCGGCTCGAGGAATAGAAACTCGACCGGAGTTCCAGGGCCGAACGGCGGGGCGTTGAACGGCGCCGCACCAAAGAAACTCTGAGGAGTGAAAATGCCTCCTCCCGGAGAGAAGAAAGACGTTTGTGCGCTGATCCACACGGGCTCAAAATCTCCGCCAAATTTGAATGAATGTTTGCTTCGTATGTAGGTGAGATTTTCGGAAGCCTGGAAATGCTGCTCGCGGTAATAAGGTACGCCGCCCTGGATGCCACCAGAATCAAACAGATCGGCAACCAGGAGCGCGGGCTCAAACCCAGCGCCTACGGGATCGAGGTGAAAGGTTCTTCGCCCGAAGTTGAGGATGGTTTCGGAAGTCCAGTGACGGCCGAACAGATGGAGTAGGTTCGCGTAAACGGTCTGATCCAGAATGGGGTTGTTGCGATAAAAGGAGGGCAATCCCTGACCCGGAGCAGCCCCCGGTACATGTTGATTCCGCTCATCGTTGAAGAGGTATCCGATGTTCAAAGTGCTTGTTTCACTTAGAACATGCGTCAGCTTTCCGAAGAATTTGTCATAGTCCTCGATTTGGAGGATCGATCCCAGGTTTTCAGGTTGCAAGCCGAGAATTTCCTTCACTTGGTTGATGCTGGGGGTTCCTGGCCCGAAGCAGCCGGGATTATCGGTGCAATGGAGGATGAAGGATGAATATAAAGGCGACTCGGCGCGTCGCTGGCCTTCGTATCCCAGGAAGTAAAAGATTTTTTCCCGCTTGATAGGGCCGCCAACATAGCCGCCAAATTGATTGAAGCGCAGCGTATTGAAGCCGGGGGCCGATAGCAGATTGTTGGCATCCAACTGGTTGTTGCGAAAGAACTCGTAGGCAGAGCCATGCACATTGTTACTCCCGGACTTCGTGACAGTGTTTACGACGGAACCGAGATTGCGGCCATTGTCGGCGGTGATTGGGCCGGCGGCCACACGAAACTCCAAGACCCAGTCCTGCGAGGGACTCACGCGCTGAACACCGGAAATACTTGTGGTGTAGTCCGTGCCATCAAGACCAAAAAATGTGCTGTGCGTCTCGCGCAGGCCGGCAAAGCTCAGTTCCAAAACGGTTTCCTGAAAGGGAGACTGCGCGCCGACAGCCGTGCTTCGTCCCACATTGGCATTGGGAGTTAAGAGGACAAAATCAATGAAGTCGCGGCCGGCGATCGGCAGGTTTGCAATTTTCTCTGTTTCTATCACTTGGCTTACTTCTGGCGTTTGCGCATCGATTCCCTGAGCCGTCTCGCGAACTTCGACCTGTTCTTTGACCGTGGTAACGTTCAGGACTACGGACAGGGAAGCAATCTGCCCCACGGAAAGCGTAAGTGCGCTCCGTGACGGGCTGAACTCGGCAGTCTCTACGGTCAATTCGTAGATGCCTGCAGGCAACCCGGGCAGAACTGCGAGCCCTGTGGCATCCGAAGTTGCGCTTCGCGTCACTCTCGTGGCGCTGGTCTTTAATATGACTCGCGCGAGCGGAATGTCGGCTCCAGACTGATCCGTGACTTTGACATTCAATGTGGCCAATTGTTGTGCGTGGAGATCAACCGTTTGGAAGAGAACTAGAAATAAAAAGGGCAGTACCCTGGGGAATACGCTTCGTTTCACTGTTTGGCCCTCGTATGGTCAATGCCAGGCGGCCGGCGAGACCGAATCAACCAGGGGCCCGCGATTCTCCGCTGCCAAGAAATTGAAGAGACTTTGAGTTGGAAAGCCGGGAACATCAATACTCCAAAAACACTACTGGTCTGGACAAGGCGACCCCGTCGTTATCCTTTTCCCCTTTTCGCTCCTGTACCTTATAACTCTCGAGTTGCGACTGTCGAGGGTCGCCCGTTCCATCTCGCTTGACCCCGGGAGAGCGGACACATACGCTCGAATGCTTGACCATGGACAAAATAATTTTTGGAACGATTGCGGAAATTGTTGCAGGGATACGCGAGAAGAAATTTTCGCCGGTGGAGGCAGTGGAGGCGCACCTCGAACGTGTCGCGGAGGTGCAGCCGAAGCTGAACGCGTTTGTGCACCTCGATGCGGAGGGCGCGTTGAAGCAAGCGCGCGCGGCGGAGGCTGAGGTGATGCGTGGGGATGCGGTGGGACCGCTGCATGGCGTTCCTTTAACGATCAAGAGTTGTATTGATGCGGCAGGCTGGCCGGCGCCTGCGGGGTCTTTACTGAGGAAGATTTATGTCGCGCAGGTGGATGCTCCGCTGGTGACGAGGATGCGAGCGGCGGGCGCGATCGTTCTGGGAAATACAAATACGCCGGAATATTTGATGGCGTATGAGACGGACAATTCTTTGAGCGGCAAGACGAGCAATCCTTGGAATTTGGAGCGGTCGGCGGGGGGATCGAGCGGAGGAGAGGCTGCGGCGATTGCATCGGGGTGCTCGGCGGGCGGAGTGGGAAGCGATGGCGGCGGATCGATTCGCGTGCCTGCACATTTTTGCGGGATTTGCGGGTTGAAGCCGACTCCGGGAAGGATTCCTGCTACAGGGCATTTTCCTGAAGGAGGAGGCGCGTTTGGTTGGATCGGCGTGGTTGGGCCGATGGCGCGGACGGTTGCGGACGTGCGTGCTTTGTTCGCAGTGATGGCGGGACCGGATGCCGGGGATGCGCTTTCGGTGCCTGTGCCGGTACTGGCAGTGAAAGTAGAAGATGCGCAGAAATTGCGGATTGGGATTTTGGAGAGTGCTGCGCTTGGCAAGGCCACACCAGAAACGTCGGCGGCGGTTGAACGAGCCGCGAAGATTTTGAGTGAGCAAGGATTTGTTGTCGAGAGAAAACAACTAACCGGGCTCGAACGGGTGATTGAAGTATGGTGGTATTTTTTTGGGCCGGTGATCGCGGACCTCATTCGAAAGGGTACGACGGGACACGAGGAGGAGTTGAGTCCGATGCTGCGTGAGTATATTGAGCTGGCCACTGCGGGGACGACCCTGACCTACGACGGGTTTCTGAGCGCTTGCGGGGAGCGCGACAGGTTGCGCTGGGACATTGTGCAACAGATGGAAGATGTGAGAATACTTCTGTCGCCGGTGTCGGCGGGGCCGGCATTTCGGCACGGAGAAGGGAATTGGCGTGCGGGCGAGAAGGAAAATTATCGGGAGACGATGCGGTATTCGCAGTGGTTGAATTTGGCGGGATTTCCGGGAGTGGCGGTGCCGGTGGGAAAGTCGAGGGAGGGATTGCCGATTGGAGTGCAGGTGATTGGGCGGCCTTATGAGGAAGAGTTGATTTTGGCGGTGGCAGAGGCGATTGAGCGGGGGCGGGGTGCGTGGGTAGCGCCGAGCATTTAGGGTTGAGGGAGCGGGGGTTGTTTTAGTTCGGGATTGGGGATGGGTGCGTCGCTGTATTTTTCGCGTTGTTTGTTGAGGTTGGAGTCGACCAGCTTTTTTGAGGTGGCGAGTTCGGCTTGAGCTTCTTCGCGGCGGCCGAGGCGGAGAAGGACTTGGCCGCGCATGAAATGGACATTTTGGTTGTCGGGGACTAGCTTTTCGGCGGCATCGAGGGCGATGAGGGCTTCGCGGTTTTTTCCTTGGCGTTGATAGAGGCGAGCCAAGCCGAGGAGTGAAGCGGGTTGGCGGGGGTTGTAGTGGAGGGCTTCGCGGAAAAGGTGCTCGGCTTCGGCGTCCTTTTGCAATTGTGAGTAGAGCAGGCCGAGTTGTTCGTAATTGTCGGGGAGATCGGGTTCGAGGGCGATGTCTTTGCGAAATTCGGCTTCGGCGCGGTCGTGGTCTTCCTTCTTTGCATAGGCAAGTCCGAGACTAAAGTGCACGTAAGGTAAGTTGGAATTCGCGGCGGCGGCGATTTCCAGTTCGGATATGGCTCTGTCCTGTTCTTCGCGGTTGAGGTAAGCCTTGCCGAGGATCAGGTGGAACTCGGGAGTTTGGCCGCCGACTTCGAGGAGGCGGCTTAGGGCTTTTTCGTCGAGATCGCTTTTGTTGGCGTTGTGGGCGGCGATGTCGAGGACGTAGAGGTAGGTGAAGTCGTTGGACATTTGCGGCCAGAGAGGCTCGAGGACGCCAACCGCGTCGGCGTAGTGTTCGGTGAAGATGTAGCAGAGGCCGAGGAGGTAGCGGGCTTGCTGCGAGTCGGGCTGATCGCGGACGACAGAGGCGAGGGGCGCTACGGCGCCGGCGTAGTCGCCGCGGCGGTATTTTACGAGGCCGATGTTGAGGCGAATGCCCGTCATTTTGGGTTCGAGCTTTTCGGCCTTTTGGAGGAGAGTCAGGGCGTGGTCCCACTCTTTGCGGCGCATGGCGATAACGCCGAGATTTGCGTAGGCGGCGCCGGATTGCGGATCGACGATGAGGACGCGGCGAAATGCGGCTTCGGCGGCGGCTAAGTCGCCGGAGTTTAGGGCGGCTTGGCCTTGAGCGAATGATGACTTGGGGTCGATGCCGGAGGGGCGGCTCGTTACACCCGCGGAGGGTTGTTGAAAAAACGGAACGGAGGAGCCGCGCGAGAGTTGCGGCCCGAGGGGGATGAAGACGGCCGCAATAGAACAGACCGAGAGAAAATGTGCGAGACGGGCACGGAGGCTAAAGGACATCGCTCCGTAGTGTCCGGCAGAGAAGAAAGGAATTCAAGCGGCGAACGTGAACGTAAACGGGGAGAAATAGGCGAGGCGGGCACGATAATTGGGGAAATTTGAGCTGATTTTCGACTTGACACGGACGTGGGAATGCCGTATTAATCCGATTTAATAGGTGAGATTGGGTGCGTTTCTGAATGTCGAGTGGTGGGGGCTGTCTCCGATGAGTAGCCTTCTGCGAGCGGCAGATACCAGGGGTGCCCGCGGTAGCAGGCGTAATTGTGCCCACACCAGGCCGGTAATCCATTTCAAAAATTTGGGGGAGGTAGCAAAGTGAAGGGACACGGTCATAATTTTTATCCTGCCAGTATTTGGAAGAACCTGCCCAAGGCGGCGCGGCTGTTGCT